>JGI12150J12686_103587_pt1 | contig 36184 bp, 35 predicted proteins | sample ANMFosRound1_FD_12686 | JGI IMG/M metagenome (IMG submission 12686)
CGACTCTAGAGGATCCCACTTCGCTCCTTCTTCTCAGCCGCAGTCTCTATCCGGTTCGCAGCCGTGCCGTCAACAGCTCCTAGCACTGCCCTACCCAGTTCTGTCTCAGCGACAATAACGTCCAGAGGATTCGCAGAAGCGACAAAAATATTCGCAACCGCAGGATGCGTTTTCAAAACCGTCAGTACATTTATTGGAAATGCACCATCCATAATGATAAAAAAAGTGTGAGAAGCGCCGATTTGAAGACAATTCTCACCGGCTAACTCCTTTAAGCGCTCGTCATTACCCGTAACCCTTGTCAACCTCGGCACTGCTTCGTTCATTGCAACGGCACATTTCAGCGCTGGCACTGTGGTCAATAGCGTCTTGAAGAGGTCATCGCAGGCGAAGATAGAGAAATTACCCTGCCCTATTATCACCTGCTTCTCTTCCGGATTAATCACCTCTACCCGCTCGATCATTACCGCTGCCTCTTCTTCAGCACCTGTTTTTGACATGTTTAAGGGTTTACTCTGCGTCTACCATGCTTATTGCACCCTGCTCGCATACATCTATGCAGGTTTCGCAATCGGTGCATTCCTCGGCGTTGACTACCGCATGTTTATCGTCCCCTTCGCCTTCCAGAGTTATACACTCTACCGAACACTCCTCTACACAATTTCCACATCCATCACACTTTTCTATATCTACTACTGCTGGCATTTTTTTTCTTATCACCTTTTTAGTTAATATTCCATCATAAATTCTTTTTTTATAGTATATATAAATTACTGTTTTTGTATCTATTCCCCTTCTTCAGATAGTCCACTACTGTGCCTATCGATACATGAGCATCGTAAGTATCATTCCGGAGCGTTACAATCTTATTTTCCGGCAAATTCATGACATACCGCAGGTAAGCGATGTAGAGGCGGAAATGGATACCGAAGTGGCGATTCCCGATTGTCTCCGGCACTTCCGGATAACTCTTGTCAACCGCGGCACCACTTCGTTCATCGCAACGGCACATTTCATCGCGGGCACTGTGGTCAATAACGCCTTGAAGAGGTCATCGCAAGCGAAAATAGAGAAATTACCCTGCCCTATTATCTCCTGCTTCTCTTCCGGATTATTCACCTCTACCCGCCCTATCATTACCGCTGCTTCCACTTTTGCTCATGTTTTCGACATTGCTAAAGGGTGGTTTCTAATGTTTATCTCTACTCCTCCAGCATGCTTAGCGCCCCTTGCTCGCATACATCTACGCACACTTCACAATCGGTACACTCCTCATTGTTTACTACCGCATGTTGTTCTCGTTCATTCGGAGCACTGCTTGGGTCATCTTCAACCAAACTTATGCACTCCACTGGACACTCCTCTACGCATGCGCTCGTTCCCTTATCCATCCTACCCTTACATCCATCACACTTTTCCAAATCTACTACAGCAGGCATTTCTTTTTCATCTCCTTTTTATTCTACTCTTTTTATTCATCATATATAAAAATTGCTATTTTTTCATGCAAAGATGTTGAAATTGGAGATGCACATTAAGCAAGCTTAGGTTTATGGAACTATACCCTTTACCTTCGTAACTCTTCATCAGTTAAATTATATTTATCTTGGAGCTTTCTTTTTATTCTCTCCAATTTTCGGATTGATTTCTCTGCTTTCTTATCTAAGCCCAGTCTTCCGCTAATATCTTCAATATCTTTTATATTCTTGTTTAAACCTTTTTCTTCCAATATTTTTATTATTTCCTCATTTTCATATCGTTCCGCTATTCTAACACTATCTCCCTCTTTATTGACTATGGGGTAGGTAATCCCCTCTTCGCGAGCTACTCCTTTCAATTCTTTAATATTTTCATGAATTTTCGAGCACAATTCATTATATTTCAATATCTGCCTTTTTAAGAGCGGTTTTCTTTTTGCAAATCTATCAAAAATGGCACTCTTCAAAAAGCGATCGGATATGCCAAACTGCAAACCGAGAAATTCCGGAAAAGAAGAGATATTAATCTTCTTAAATTGTTTTCTATCATCCTTTAGCGTATCTATCGTTGGTATCAAAAAATTTTTCACTATTTCCACAGTTACTTTGCGTTCTCTGTCTCTTTCCATGATTAAAAGCATATAAAGAGTTATAGTTGCATAAATTGCTGTTATAAAGACCAAAGCCCATGTAGCAATAACTATGGGCTCTTCGAATGTGGGTATAATGTTAGATATGTTTTCGGTAAATCCTGCGTTAGCAATAACTGTAGGCACATTATAATACATTCTTCGCGTTCTAATATCACTCCACTTTTTCAATCATTGTTTTCTATTTCAATTCACACTGTTAATCGCAAGATGAACTTCCTTTTTCCCTATCTTCCAGTCCTTCTCGTAAATCCGCTCATCCTTCGCAGATGGCTTTCCCTCTTCTATGCTCTCTGCAAGTGTCTCTGTACAGATATAATCCGAGAATCTATCTATCGCTTCTTTTACCTCTTCGTCACCCTCGTACAGGATACTTATCTTCGCAGTATACTCCAAATCGATGTCTTTTCTCATGCCCTGTATCCTCCTTACGAGGTCTCTAACTAAACCCTCCTCTATGAGGCCCTTATCCAGATAAGTGTCCAGGAACAGGGCGGTATCTTCATCCACCTCTACCTGCTTATAATTATCCGCAGCGACAAATGCATCATCCTCAAATCGCACTTCGTTTACATTCAATTCGTCCTTCAATACCCCCACCAAACGTTCTACACTCTTCCGCTTTTTATCACTACAAACCACTACGACCTCTTTTAACGGTTGTCGTATCTTTATTCCAGCCTCTGCCCTCGCTCGCCTGCCGGCCTCCACCAATTTTGAGGCCATGCCCATCGAATCCTCTAATACCGTATCTATAAACGATTCTTCGGGTGATGGATAGTCGCAGAGATGTACACTTTCAAGTACGTCATCAGAAACACCACGCACTAGTTTCTGATAGATGTGCTCAGTGATGAAGGGCACAAAAGGCGCAAGCAGTTTGCATAACGAGACAAGAACCTCAAATAGCGTTATATATGCGCTATCCTTATCAAAATCCGCCTCTACTATCCAGAACCGTCTCCTTGATCGTCTTATATACCAGTTGCTCAGGTCGTTAACTATAAACTCCTCTATCTTACGCGCGGCAACGTGTATTTCAAACCGCTCTATTGTCTCTATCACTGCCTTTGTGAGCGTGTTTAGCCGTGATATGATCCATCTATCCATTGCATTCCGCCTCTCCACTGGGATCTTCTTCTCTTTCGGATTGAACTCATCTATGACCGCGTAAGTAACGAAGAAGAAATACGAGTTCCAGAGTGTATTCAAGAACTTCTTCTGCTTTTCTATTACCCCCTTCTCGGTGAACCGTACATCCTCGGATAGAGGCCCCGCGGTGTAGAAATACCATCTCAACGCATCTGCCCCTTCCTTATCCAGCGTAGATGTTATATCAACCACGTTCCCCTTGCTCTTACTCATCTTTACGCCTTTCTCATCCAGTATATGGCCTAGCGAAAGCACGTTTAGGTAGGGCGGGGCATCAAAAATAGTGGTTGAGATCGCAAGCAGGGAATAGAACCAGCCACGAGTCTGGTCTATCGCTTCCGTAATGAAATCAGCGGGGAAGTTCCGCTCGAACTTGTCCTTTTCAAATGGGTAATGCCATTGCGCAAATGGGGCTGCACCTGAGTCATACCAGCAATCTATTACATCCTCTACCCTTCTCATTTCTCCGCCACAAGCATCACACTCAAAAACTACATCGTCTATGTAAGGTCGGTGCAAGTCGCTGGAAACCGAATTGTTTGCCCTTTCTTTCAACTCTTTTACACTACCTACACAGAACTCCTTACCACAATTGGCGCATATCCATATATTCAACGGAGTACCCCAGAACCGCTCCCGGCTAAGTGCCCAATCCTCAATATTATCTAAGAAGTTACCGAATCGCCCATGTTTCAAATGCGCCGGATACCAGTTGATTTTTTCGTTATTTGCCATTAAATTATCGCGTAACGATTTCATTGCGATGAACCATGATTCACGTGCGTAATACAAAAGCGGCGATCCACAGCGCCAGCAAAAGGGATACGAATGAGAATACCGCTCCTCTTTATATAATATACCTCGCTGATCCAACATTTCTATTATCTGCCTATCGGCATCCTTCACGAACGTACCTTCCAGTGGTGGAACTTCACTCGTAAAGCGACCTTCTGCATTCACGGGCTGTGAAAAGCCCAAGTTCTTATCCCGGCATAGCCCATAATCATCTTCGCCAAATGCCGGTGCTATATGAACAACGCCCGTACCTTCATCCAGAGTAACGAAATCCGCGGTGACTACTTTCTGTGAATCACCACCCTCTATCGTTGCGAAATCAAAAAGCCGTTCGTATACCAAATCTGCCAAATCGGCACCGGTATACCCTTCTATTATCTCATATTCGGATTCTAAAACATCTAATCGCGATTCCGCGAGTATCAAGTCCTCTTCTTTTGCTCTGTCTTTAACTCTCGCCTTTACATATCTGTGTTCCGGATGAACAGCAAGTGCAATATTACCCATCAATGTCCAGGGCGTAGTTGTCCAGGCTAATAGATACGTGTCCGGCTGCTTCAATTTGAACTTCACATATACAGAAGGGTCTTCTACATCGCGATAGCCCTGTGCTACTTCATGACTACTTAGCGTGGTCTCACATCGCGGACAGTAAGGAACGACCTTATGCCCCTTATAAAGCAAACCCTTTTTCCAGGTCTCCTTTAACGACCACCAGACGGATTCGATATATTTGTTATCAAAGGTGATGTATGGCAAATCCATATCAATCCAGAATCCCACCCGTTTCGTGGCATTTACCCATTCTTTCTCATAACGGAAGACGGAATCTTTGCATTTCTTGTTGAACTTCTCAATACCATAGTTCTCTATCTCCCTTTTGGTATTAATCCTCAGATTTTTCTCCACTTCTATCTCCACCGGAAGACCATGGGTGTCCCAGCCCGCTTTCCGGTCTACGTAATAACCCTGCATGGTCCTGTATCTTAGCACTAGGTCTTTCACTACCCGTGTGAGTATATGCCCGGGATGCGGAAGTCCATTTGCAGTTGGTGGTCCCTCGATAAAAACGAACTTCTTTCCTGCTTTACGCTGGTTCACGCTGCGCTCAAAGGTGTCTTCGGTATCCCATAGCTCCAATATCTCTTCCTCCAACTTCACGAAATCTGGTCTTTGCGCTTCGCTTCTGAAATACGCCATATCTCTTTCTCCGTCAAAATAAATAATGTACTGTTACTTGTTTGTATGAAGATATAATTTTTATATCCATCTAAATAAATAATTTTTGTTTTTATTTGCTTTTTTTCTATCGTATTCTTTGTTTTACCCAGCGACTAAGAAACCGACTGATTCATGAATATTAAAGGATATGCGGATGCGAAATCAGATATTGATATATGCGTGATACCAAAGGGCGGCATAGAATCAAAGGAATTATACGTAACGAGGTTAATTATGCCGAGGATTTAATTGATAGATTGCAAAGATTACGTAAAAAGAAAAATTCATGAACTTTCTGTTTTCGCTACTACACGGCTTTTTTTTCCGCCACACCCTCGAGGATATTTTTCTCCATCATTGTGAAACTCTTTATCTTCTCTATGAACTTCTTCTTCATTTTACCGACCAATGCATGTTCAAGCACATTCTCTATTGTCGCAACAGGTATTATCTTCACCTTATCCTTATATCGATCCTCGATGAGCACGTCATTCAGGTTTGACTGGGGTATTAATATCTCTTTAATACCCGCCTGTGCTGCCGCTTCCACCTTCGCCGTTACTCCTCCTACAGGTAGAACGTCACCCCGCACGGACAAAGAACCTGTCATCGCCAAACTCTGGTCCACGGGGATCTCCTCCAGGGAAGATATAACCGCGGTAGCAATTGATACACTGGCAGAATCGCCTTCCACTCCTTCGTACGTACCTACAAATTGGATATGTATGTCTTTACGTGAGAGGTCCTTACCGGTGATTTTTTTGAATACCGCAGAGACATTTTGTACTGCTTCCTGCGCTATCTCCTGCAATCTACCAGTTGCTATTACCCGTCCTTCCTCTCTCGATTGCGCGGGCGTAACCTCCGCGATTATCGGGAGCATGACACCTGTATCACCCATTACTGCAAGTCCATTCACCCGACCTACCTCAACCCCTTCTGTTTTGAATAATTGATAATCCTTCTTATGCTCAAGATATTCATCAGCCAACTGCTGCTCGACCGACTTTGCCATTGCTTTTGCTTTTATCACATGCTCGCCAGTAGTATATTTAGCGCCTTCTGCATGCGCTATATCGCCTGACACTCGCACCAATCCGCCGAGGTCACGTAAAATGAGAGTAAGGTGCCCTTTTCTGCCGGATCTTCTCCGCGCTTCCCTTATTACCTCTTTCACCCCACTCGTATCGAAATGGGGTATCTTTTTGTCTTTCCTTACCTCTTGAGCGATGAATCTGATAAGCTTCTTTCTATTCTCTACCGTATCGTCCATCGAATCTTTCATGTATATCTCATAGCCATAGCCTTTTATTCGAGAACGTAGTGCAGGATGCATACCTGCTACGGCATCCAGATTGCCGGCAGCGATCATAACGAAATCACAGGGTACCGGGTCTGTCTTTACCATTGCCCCGGCACTTCGCTCCGATTGACCGGTTATGGCATATTCCTTCTCCTGCATAGCAGTGAGTAGATTTTGCTGTGATTCTACCCTCAGCGTATTTATTTCATCAATGAAAAGAACGCCTTTATGTGCCTTGTGGATAGCGCCCGCTTCTACTCTATCATGTGCGGGTGTCTCTAATCCACCTGATTGATATGGATCATGTCGAACATCGCCGAGTAAAGCTCCTGAATGCGATCCTGTTGCATCCACGAAAGGTGCAGTCTCATGCCCTGCATTGTTAACAAGTAATTTTGGCATCATCGCCTCTTCTTTCGGCATCATCCATCTAAAGACTAAAAGAACAACAGCAGCGGCAATTATTGACCAAAAAATATACTCCACCTTGATTTCACCGCCCTGGAAAGCATAAATAACGCCCATACCCATGATGAGGAAGAAAGTGAACATAAGGAACGTATTGCGCATCTGAATGCGTTTCCGCACTTCTTGCTTCTGTGCATCTACTATCTCTTTCCCCTTACCGCGGGGAACAACTCTTATCTTCGGATTGTTTTTATCTTCTGCATTAGGATACGCCAATGTATCTTGCAATTCCTCCTTTGGCAGTAATTCCGACATACTACTTCCAAGCATTGACTTGCCTGTGCCAGGCGTGCCTATCAGCATCACATGTCTACTCTGCTTAGCTGCCTTCCTTATCACCTCCACGCTACGTTCCTGACCGATTACCTGGTCTATCAGTAACTTCGGAACTTCTATGTCCTCCGTTGTCTTTAGATCTACTCCGGCTAACAGGTCGATCCCATCTTGCCCATCCTTATCTACTTCTGATTCGGTCATCGCTCTCCTTTTTCACCTCCCATTTAGTTTATGTCACTCATATGATAAAAAGGTTGTAACCTTTCATTGTACATAATGTATTTTATTTCTTTGGTAAAGCTTTTAAAATTTTTTGAAAGGAAGGTTTTTAGGATCCCATCTCGAAGACATCATGTATTGCTTGCGCTGCTTTATATGCTTCCTCCTTCTGTACCACAAAAGAGATATTAAATTCCGAACTGCCCTGAGAAATCATTTTCACACTTATCCCTTCATTACCAAGAGCGGAGAAGACTTTCCCTGCGACTCCTATTGTTCCTGCCATACCCACGCCAACAACACCTACTGTACAAACGTTGCTATTGTATGATATGTCCCGGATTACCGTGTCAACTGCGGGTATGCTTTGTATCGCGTCAATAGCTCGTTCCAATTGTGCGCTATCAATAACAAGTGATACTGTCCTTTCAGAGGAGCCATGACTTATCATGATGATGTCCACATTTTTAGCCGCCAAGACAGAAAATATACGAGATGCGACGTCCGATATACTTCCAATACCAGTTCCCGCGATATTGACAATTGAGGTGTTTTCAATAAGCGTAATAGCTTTAGCGGCCTTTTTGGTCTTCTCTTGCTCTTCTCCGATAAGCGTGCCTTCGTCATCGGGGTTGAGCAAATTTTTCACCCGAATCGGGACCTTTTTTTTCATTACGGGCTCTATTGCCCTAGGATGGAGTACAGCAGCACCGAAATACGATAATTCCATTGCCTCTATATATGATATATAGGGTATCTTTCTCGCATTCTTTATCCGTTTGGGGTCTGCACTCATTATTCCCTCGGTATCCTTCCAGAGCCATATCTCATCAGCATCTATCGCCGCCCCTATTATAGTGGCGGTATAGTCCGAGCCACCCCGACCAAGAGTTGTTATCTTCCCATCTTTCGTTTCACCGGTAAATCCACACACAACAGGTATCTTATCACCTAACAAAGGCATAATTCGCGCTCTTACCTCTTGCTCTACTCCTCCCATCAATTGTGCACTACCATATTCTGCATTTGTTATTATCCCGATGTCACCGCCTGTAAAGTGCACTGCATCTATACCTGCTGATTGTATCGCGCCAGCCAGTATGGGTGCAGCCAATCGTTCGCCGAAAGAGCCGAGGTAGTCAAGAGATCTTAATGTTAATTCACCTAAAAGACAGATACCAATCAAAGCTTTCTCCATTTCCGCTATTCTTTCTTTTATCTCGCCATTCACTTTTTTTAATACTTGTGTGTCGTCTATTGCCGCAGAAGCCACCATATTATGTTTATTTCGTAATTCCTCTACAAACGCCTTTACCTTTTCCACTTTCCCCTCTTCTGCTATCCTATTCGCCTGCTCATAGATTGTATCAGTGACAGCATAAATCGCAGAGGTCACAACGACAATCTCCATATTCTCTGCCGCTTCTTTGGATTGCATCACCAAATTTGCCGCTGTCTTTATCTTTTCGCCATTTGCGATTGCAGTACCACCGAATTTCATCACTATTCTCATTCTCTTCTCACGTCCCACTTCTCACATCTATTTATCTTCAATCCACAAATACAATTCTGAATTATCGACGTGCCAACAAATTTATATGCGGTGATATAGTTACATAAAATCTAATACTATTAAAATTTAATTTAATGAGACGAGGTAAGAATGTAAAATGGCAGGACAATTAGGTGGAATACCTATATTAGTGTTGAAGGCAGGAAGTGAACGTACAAAAGGTAGAGATGCGCAGGTCGCGAATATAAATGCGGCGAAAGCAGTTGGCGCTGCTGTTCGCACCACGTTGGGCCCAAAAGGGATGGATAAACTGCTTGTGGATTCTCTTGGTGACGTGGTCATAACAAACGACGGTGTGACGATCCTCAAGGAGATGGACATAGATAGTCCAGCAGCGAAGATGATGGTGGAAGTAGCGAAAACAGTAGATGACGTGGCTGGTGACGGCACGACCTCTTCTGTGGTTATTGGTGCAGAACTGCTAAAGAAGGCAGAGGAACTACTGGAACTGGGGCTACATCCAACGGTAATCACATTAGGATACCGGCTCGCGGCTGAGAAGGCGAAGAAGGTGCTGGATGAAATCGGAAAAGGTATAGATATAGAAGATGTGGGAGAACTGAAGAAGATAGCAGAGACAGCGATAACAGGAAAAGCCGCTGATTCTTCTCGCGATTTCCTCGCGGATATTGCGATTAATGCCGATAAGGCAGTAGCAGAAGAAGTTTCTAAAGGTAAAATAGTGGTTGATGTAGATAACATAAACGTAGAGAAGAAAGTCGGGGGTAGAATTAGCGAGGCCGAGTTAGTGCAGGGGATGGCAATAGACAAAGAGATTGTGCATCCGGGTATGCCAACGAAGATAGAAGACGCGAAAATAGCATTGATTAACGCATCACTTGAAGTGAAGAAGACAGAAATAGGTGCAGAGATAAAGATACAGTCTTCAGACCAGTTGAAAAGTTTCCTCGCGGAAGAGGAGCGGATGTTGCACCAGATGGCGGAGCGGATAAAAGAAAGCGGTGCAAATGTCGTGATATGTCAGAAAGGGATAGACGATATGGTGCAGCATTATCTTGCGAAGGAAGGGATTGCTGCGGTGAGAAGAGCGAAGAAAAGCGATATGGAAAAGCTGGAACTGGCAACTGGCGGTAACGTAGTGAATGCAGTAGATGTGCTAACTGAGGCGGATTTAGGATATGCGGGATTGGTAGAGGAGCGGAAGATATCAGGCTCTAAGATGCTGTTCATAGAGCAATGCAAGAACCCTCATGCGGTCTCCATTGTAGTACGGGGCGGGACAGAACAGGTGGTAGATGAAGTTGACCGGTCGTTAAATGATACGCTTCGTGTGGTGGGCTGCATAATAGAGGACGGCAAAGCAGTTGCGGGTGGCGGCGCTGTGGAAACGGAGTTAGCGCTGAGAGTAAGAGAATACAGTGCGTCACTAAAAGGACGAGAGCAATTAGCGGTGGAAAAATTCGCAGAAGCATTGGAGATAATACCACGTACATTAGCGGAAAATTCAGGGCTCGATCCGATAGATAAGCTGGTAGAGCTGAAAGCAGCACATGAACGTGGTGAAAAGACCGCGGGCCTGGACGTTTATACCGGTAAAGTCGTGGATATGTGGCAACGGGGTGTGATAGAGCCGTTAAGGTTGAAGAAACAGGTAATGGACTCTGCAGTAGAGGCGGCAATAATGATTCTCAAGATAGACGATGTGATCGCATCGAGTAGAGAAGCGCCTCAAGCTCCTCCTCCTGGTGCGGGTGGTGGTATGCCGGGCGGTATGATGCCATACTGATTTTTTTATTTTTTGCCACCGAGTACACCGAGAGCACCGAGTATTTTCCCTCTGTGTGCTCTGTGGGCTCTGTGGCCAGCTATCCTTTTTGATTTTGTTACAGTCCGCACATAATTACGTGCGGGGTTTGTGATATAGCGTTACGTAATTCAAAAATTCACGAAAAATCATGATGTGAATATTCTGCTGGATGTTCACAACCACAACACAAGCGAGGAGTTCGCAACTATTCAAGCGGCTATTGATGCTCTTAATACTTCCAATTGGCATACAAGTATAGTTGATCTCGGAACGTATAATGAAAACGTGAAAGTGTAACTACTTCAATAACACAAATAACGCTTGGGATGACGGAAACAACACCAGGAACATCGCAAAAACAGATGGAACGAACATCATTGGTGGTTCTTGGTTAGGCGGTAACTACTGCTCAGATTATACGGGCGAGGATTCGGATGCTGATGGAATAGGGGATACAATGCGTCCATACAATTCTTCCGGTAGCATACAAAATGGTGGCGATTGGCTGCCGCTTGTAAAAGCATCTGCACCCGGAGACACAGGCGCAGGCACTTACCCCCTGCATCATGGGCGCACATGAAAGCAAAATCATACCAAACAAAACGAGAATGAACTAGATAAGGGGTATTTCCCTTTTTTTTTCTTTGTATTTGCCGTACTTCTGTCGGCATTTCTTCCGCACACAAAAAAAGAACTCACCCCTTTTGCGATATTTCACTTTTCCCTAAAATACAGCATCCTGTATTCCGCCTTATAAGGATCATAAACAGTATTATTCTGATAATCAACGGCTAAATGAATAGCCCAATAGCCATAACGCCCTTCCTCAAGCAGGACCTTTATCGTTTTTGTATTATGATAGCTCCACGTGTTTGAGAACTCTTCAAAACGGTATAATTCCCATAGCGGGTCAATTATAGCCCAATTAGATAAAACGCTCCAGTTACCACCGGTATATATCATTCCGTACGAGTGAACGCTAGAAGATCCCCATGCTATCGTCTTCGGCCCCAAACTTTTGTACGCCAATCGGCAAAGATCGCGTGCATAATGAACACAGACCGCGCCATCAGCCTTTGGGGATTCAAGACTTGTTGAATGCTTCACCCATGACGTAATTCGATTAAGACTCTGAGGCAAAACCGCCTCATCAAGAATAATTGCCGGCTCGTTGCCGCGCTCTATCGTATAGTTGGACATGTTCCAAGCAGATACATTTGCCGCTACTTGATACCGATAATCCAGGGGGACGTGATCGGCGAAATAATAAAAATCCGCGTGATCACAGCGGAAATCTGCATTCAGATCCCATGGTACATACCTCTTATATCGTTCGTTGAAGTGCGACTTCAATATGTCCAGGTCCAATTGGTTGATATGTCCATCGTCATTAAAATCGAGGTCGGTTAGCCCTTTTTGCCTATGCTCTTCAGCGCAAGCTCCTGTTACAAAACCATAGAAAAACAGAAGTAACAAAATCAAATTTAATATTGTGGCATACCTTGCAGTCCTTCTCATTCCTTTTTGTTTTCTTGCATTTTGCATTTATATTGTCGGTTCAGGTTGTCTCGCTTTGGGAAGCACAGGTAACTGCATAGTACTCAGCAACAACGTACTTTTGACCTCTTTCGCACGTTCTAGAAGTAATTCCTTGCCCGCAGTAGTGAGCGCGAATATCGGGATCGCTGTACCGGCCTGTAAAAGTGCCTTCTCACCTGCGAGTGCTCTTATCGGCTCTGAAGCACAAGAAGTAACTAGGTCCGCGAGTTCAATGAATTCCTCGGCATCTTTCCGTGATATGCCGGTGAGATGCACACCGAATATCACTGCATACGCACTGGTAGCCCTACACTTTTGGGCGTCTTCCAGTGTGGCTACCGTGACGCCCACTCTTTCGTATCCTTTGCGAATAGCCATCTGCACCCCCGCGTTCTGGTCTATTCTCGGCGGGTCCAGTACCTCCCCCCTCTTCGCCTTCACCTTCTTTAATATCTCTTCTATCGCTGTGGTCTCAATTACACCACTTAGTCTTGCCCCTATCCCCTGCACCAGTGCGGGATTAGAAGTGACTACTGTGCCTGCACCTTCACAAACTGTTACAACGGCATCGAGCAGGCCCCTGCGGAGTGCGGTCATGAATGTTTCGGAAGTGCCAAAGCCAACAAAAACTTCTAACTCCAGTTCCCTAGCTGCAGTACACAGCCCGAAATCACGTATCCGGAATTCTACGTTCTCTTTTATCACTCGCTCGTTCAGCGTCTTTATCCCACGCATCTTTTCCCATAATGGGCAATAACTGAGCTGTGGCTTGCCAACTTCTACTACCTTACCGTCCTCTATCACTACCCGCGCTTTACCCAGGGTTTCAAGTACATGTCTATCTCTGCTCATTCTAATTTTATATTTTTTGTATCTAAACTATAACTTCTACATATAAATTTAATTTCGGACACCAATTATTAAGCAGATGAGACGATCTCAACGAGCTGAATCTCAAATGTCAGGTTTTTTCCGGCTAATGGACGATTCGCATCTAACGTCACGTTCGTGTCTGTGACATTGGTTATGGTAACAAGAATTATTTGGCCATTCGGTTGACTGACTTGTAACACCTGACCGACCTCAAGTTCCGAGTCCGGAGGAAATTGGTCGCGAGCAGCCACCTGTACCAAATCCGCTCGGTACTGGCCATAAGCCTGATCTGCCGGGATGGTAATGGTTTTCGATTCGTTCAAATTCAGTCCCACTACACCTTTATCAAAGCCCGGGATCATCTGCCCCAGACCAATAGTAAATTGCAGAGGTTCGCGCCCGACGGAGCTATCAAAGACTGTGCCATTATCCAATGTGCCCGTGTAGTGAACCCTGATGGTATCACCCACCTTTGCCTGTGCTGTTTCATTTTGATCCTCTACGAGTTCTTCGTGATGCTCTTCCAGCGCAACTGATTTCGATTCGGGCTGCAAGTTACCGTCTTCAACACAGCCAGAGGCTAGAAGCAGGATAATCAAGATAGCTAATATGCCAATTAGTTTTGTGGATCGCGAACGCATCTTTTTTTCAGTCATCATTTATTAATTGATTATTGATGTGTCTATATAAATAATATGTTTTCGGAGATAAAAGAGGGAAGTACGAAGATAATCGTGCCCGAACAACTCAAAAGGTCAATGTTTTACAATCCGAAGATGGAGTTGTGCCGGGATATAGACGTAGCGAGTGTATCTGCTTTTGCCACCGCGCTGTCGTCACGACAGCAACCCCTATACATAGATGCACTTGCGGGCTCTGGCGTTCGGGGTGTCCGGATAGCGAACGAAGTGGGTATGTGTGTGCATATTAACGATCGCAGCACGCCCGCATACGAACTAATAAAACGCAATATCTCGTTAAATTCGTTAGAAGAGCGAGCGTGTGCATATAACGAGAATGCTAATATCCGCCTATTACAAACCCGGTACGAGATGGTCGATTTAGACCCGTTTGGGTCGCCAGTACCGTTTTTGGATGCCGCATGCAAATCAGTGAAGCGATTACTTCTGGTTACGGCGACAGATACAGCGCCGTTATGCGGCGCTCATACCGGTGGCATGAGGAAATACGGTGCGAAACCGCTTAATACTGACTATCATACCGAGATGGCGACTCGTGTTCTCTTAGGTGCGGTAACGCGAGACATGTGCAAATATGACAAAGCGATACAGCCGCTATTATCATATTCCACAGCACATTTCATAAGAATCATCGCACGTGTGGAACGAGGCGCGAAAAGAGCTGATGCGTGCATGAACCGACTTGGATTCATTCTGCATTGCTTCGCCTGTGGCAATAGATGCGTGTGCGCCGATATGCAGGACCTGGAACGTAAATGTTCTGTATGTGGTGCGAAAGTACGCATTGCGGGGCCGCTATATCTATACGCAATAAAGGAGAATTCGTTCTGCGAACAGGTGCATGACGAATTAGGAAAAAGGGAGTTGGGTAAGAAGAGAGAAGCAATGAAACTCGTTGATACCTGCATCCATGAGCTGGATATACCATATTATTTCGAGCATCATGCGATATGCAAGGTGCTAAAAATGCCACCGCCGCCTATTGCATCCTTAATTGACGCTTTGCTGTCTGCCGGCTTTCACGCGAGCAGAACCCATTTCTCGGACATCGCTATTAAGACAGATGCGCGCATAGATGCGATAAAGGATATTTTAAGGGGATTGTAGGCGTATTGATGTAAGTATTAATAACTACCTTATATCAGGACATGGATTTGCACTGATTTACGCGGACTTATATAAGATTGACAGTGTTGACCTTTATTTTATCATCTGTGTCAATTTGCGTTAATCGGTGTCACTAACCCTTTTTAGTTGGATAATATGCTTTCTCGATGATTTCAATATTCCGATTTAGGAGTTCATGGAAAGCGCGAAAATCTTTTCTGTCCGCTGGATGGAAGGATAAAACAATTGGTGGCAAAGAGGCTATACTTCTGCTCTATCCTCTATCGATTTAAAATGCGGTTGATGGCTAAAAGTATCTGTTATATGGCTTCTTTCAAAACTGACCTTGTAGCTCATAGCTCTTCTGATTCTATAAAGTCAGAGAGATCGCCACGGTTCACCTCTCTCCTTGCTTCTTTTACCATCGCTCCCTCTTCACTCGTTAGCAGAGAATCATCCACAAGTTCCGCTAAGACGCCTTTTATATATTCCACATCTTGCCTCAAAATCCTTATCTCTTCTTCCAGCGCCATGAATAGCTATTTTTCCCTCCCCCTATTTATTATTTTTGATAATCAACATCTATTTTATAAAAGCATATAAATAAATAAGATGGTTGTTTCTTGAAGAACGAGCAACGATTTCCGAGTGTTATGAAATTGCCGACACAACTTTATCTTCACGATTCCGCGTAAAAATCCGCTTGATGATTCGTCTGATAGTGGATATAGAAGGGATCTCCGATGTTTTGTAACCCAGCCCATCCATATGAAACTGGATAGCCTCTGCACCCACAAGGAGTAACTCGATGGTTGGACAAGAATGAGGCTGAGAGCATTTAAAGAGAAGAAGAAAAGTTATCGTAGTAATTTTCGTATAAGGAACGATTTTCTGAAAAATCTGGGCTTGAACTCGCTATCTAGGCTCTTGAACCCTGAGTGGTAATCTCACACCTTGCAATGGGGCAACGCCAAAGGAGAGCCGTATACGACAAATTCGTACGTACTGTTCGATGAGTGGACGGAGGTCGTAAGGCCCTCTTCTACTCTACACTAACTACGGGCGTGACGGGATTTGAACCCGTGATTTGCAGCTTTCTCCCCTTTTTTAATCGAATTTATTTATGCGACAAATTTGTTAGGAGGCTGCCGCCATATCCTAGCTAGGCCACACGCCCAACGGAAACTTTCAGCCTTAGGAGAAAGAAAAGTTTATTAAAGAAAAACCCCTTCTTTTTTTGTTAATGCTTTTCACTCTATAAGTGCGATCAGCATTTCTTACTATATATAGATATGACGGAGTTGCAAAAAAGCCTGGAAAAGGCAGCGGAGATAATAAAAAGGCATGAATATGCAAGAGTGATTTCGCATTACGATGCAGATGGGATAACATCCGTGGCGATTATTTGTACGGCCCTGCTTCGAAGAGGGATGCAGTTCCATGCGACTATCGTAAATAAGGTAGAACAGACACTTATAGCAGACTTAACTGAGGGGCTCGTTATATTCTGTGACATGGGCACGGCACACACGGATTTGATATTAGAGCATCTTAAAGAGAAGGATGTGGTAATTATAGACCATCATGTACCCTTAGCATCTGTCCCAATTCCGACATCTCCGTCATCTTCCTTTGTCCTCGTAAATCCCTATTGCTCTAGCGAGGAGAAAGAAGAAATAGGCGGTGATATTTGCGCCGCCGGTATTTCTTATCTTTTGGCAAGGTGCTTATCGACTGACGCTAATAATAATATAGATCTTGCAGGACTCGCGGTAGCGGGGTCAATAGGCGATAAGGTGGCGCTGGATAGCGGAATAAACAAATTGATTTTGGACGAGGGAATAAATGAGGGGGTTATCTCGGTTAAAAAGGGGCTAAAGCTCGGCGACGGTAAAATACGCGATTTGATTATTTTCGCGACCGATCCCTACATCCCACTTGCAGGTAGAGATGAGTGGGTGGATGCCTTTTTGGATAAGATAGGTATAGAAGGCGATAAGGACATAAACGATTTAGATGCGGGCGTGGAAAGGCAATTAGCCGATGCTTTGTTAGCGCTATCGAAAGAATCATCAGCCGGAATCAGTGAGGACGATCTGGTAGGAGACACGTACATTTTAAATTCCGAGGTGGTGAAAAACAGCCTGGATTTTATGCGATTGGTGGATGCTTGTGGTCGGTTTGGAAAAGCAGGCATTGGGATAGGGCTGTGCCTGCGAGAGGCGAAACAGATAGAAGATGCAACTTCGTTACACATGCAGTTTCAAAGCAAACTTGTTTCCGAGTTGGGTAGAATAGAAAGTGAGGCAGAGGTACTAAAAGAGCTACAAAATATGTTCTATTTCTACGTGCACGAGACGGGCGTAACTGGCGTTTCATCTGGGATCCTGGCGGAATATCTACACATCGATAAGCCGGTAATTGCGTTAAACAAGAAGGACGGAACAGAGAACGGTAAAAAGTCGGATACGAAAATATCCGCACGATGTAATAAGAAACTTGTAGCCAAAGAAGGTGGAATAGACCTGTCTAAGGCAATGGAGCAAGCATCAAAAGAAGTAGGTGGCTTTGGTGGTGGACATCCGGTTGCCGCGGGTGCGTCCATACCAAAAGGGTCCGAAGAGGAGTTCATAGCTGCTCTCGATCGAATATTAGGCGAGCAAAACGCTAGCTGATTTTAGATACGTTGTATTTTTCATTGTATATTCATTTTGCAGTAAAAAGCCCGAAATCCATAAGAATTTAGGCAATTACACATTTATCGGATACTTCTCCTTCACGATGCGGTATGCGATGAATAATGCGAGAAAGAATCCAAGGAATGTGAAGAAACTAGAAAAGACAAAGCCTAAGGTACTACCCCCTAACATATTACCAAGCACAAAACCGCCAGATAAACCGAGTATGGTAAAACAGGAAATAAAAATAGCGTATGGAAGGGCATGAAAAAGAACATTACCCTTTACCCCCTCTTTCATTTTCTCCCTATTTCGCATTTGGCTTAGCACTATACGCTATTAATTACTTTACTATATCTTTGTCCAGAGCATGAATGCAATCAAAAGCCCGTATATAGCAATCGCTTCTGCAAGAGCAACGAAAATCAGAACACGACCAAACGATTCCGGCTTCTCCGCCGTAGCTCCAGCCGCTGCTACGCCCGTAGATGATATTGCTAATCCCGCACCAAGTGCCGATCCCGCCATTGCAATACCCGCCGCTATTGCTATCCATCCGCTATCTGTAACTCCTGACACTGCTTCTTCTTGTGCAGACGCAACACCTACTCCTGTGAGTAGCAAGAGCAAGCAAAGCGTAAATGCAAATCCGTATTTCGAGTTCATATCTTTCCTTTTCACCTTTTTCTTTTTACTTATTTATTTATTTATATCTATTGAAAGATGATACGATTTCTAATATATAAAAGTTTCTGGTTTTAGCTCGAAAAATAATCGAACATTATTTATATTTTACGGTTGGAATAAAGAAGGGCGTGGAAACCATTTGCAAGGGTGTTTATATCTGCCATTGTTGCGTAAACATAGCGGCGGCGATTAGGATAAAGTCACAATCCCTACTTCTATCCTATCCCCTATAGTTATAATACCATAGGTTTTATACTTTGCCGGGAAGGCACCAGTTGCACTGCCGGGATTGAAGAAAATAGTATCGCCTTTTCTTTTAAGTTCCGGTTTATGCGAATGCCCATAGATGATCAAGTCCAAATCGTCGCCCAATTTAGTTTTTACCCGTTCTACTAACCCAAGTGGGCTCCCACCCTCTGCAGGATGTGTGACACCAATTCTAAACCCTTCAAACTCAAAAATAGCTTCTCCCGGGAGTTCCGCCTTTATTTCTTCTGGGTCCATATTGCCATGAACACCCTTAAAATCGCCCAGATCCATCATTTGGTCAAGAAAACTTATGCTTGTATAGTCACCCGCATGAATTATCAGATCAACACTATTCAGATCTTCCAAAATACGTTCGTGCAAATCCGTCAGATCTTTTGCATGTGTATCAGAAAGCACCACTATCTTCATTTCGGTATTAATTTTATTTTAGTATAATCGTTAAAGTTATTTACGTTATTCCTTTGGCTCCACCGCATCTTGACTCAACGAGAACACCACCTTAAGCTGATCTGTTGATAATTCCGTTACCCATGCCTCACCCGCACCGATAATAGACTCTGCAAGCTCCTTCTTACGCTCTATCATCTGATCTATGCGCTCTTCAAGTGTGCCAATGCAAATGAACTTATGTTCCTGCACGTTTTTCCTCTGCCCGATACGGAAGACGCGATCCGTTGCCTGATTCTCAACTGCCGGATTCCACCAGCGGTCAAAATGGAAAACGTGTTTGGAACCGCAGAATCATAGCATCTCGCTGCTTCTTTGGCGTGCCCCCATGCAAGAATAGCGTCTGTGTAAATCTGTGAAATCCGTGTCAAATTATGACATTTATCAAAATTGGTAAACTAAACTATTTACTGGGAGTTCCCTTAGGCTACTAGGCGCATAACCTTTATAAACTTTCAAAAAGTTTTAAAAGCTTTACCAAAGAAATTAAATTATACCAAAAGGTTCATATTTTTTTTAACCTCATGGAGATCGTAATACTGAGATTGGGACACCGCCCGGAGAGGGATAAACGGATAACCACGCATGTTGGGTTAGTTGGACGTGCATTAGGAGCGAAAGGCATGCTACTCGCATCTAGTGATAAGGGCATAGAGAGAAGTATAAATGAAGTCACGCAGAGGTGGGGTGGTGGTTTCTTTGTACAAACAGGAGTGAAATGGAGCGACGAGCTAAAGAGATGGAAGCAAGAAGGGGGGAAAGTGTGTCATCTGACGATGTACGGGGAGAACATTCTTGATGTGATCGATGAGATAAGGGCAGAAGCGAAAAGGGATAAAACGCGTATTATGGTCATAGTGGGTGCGGAAAAAGTACCATATAGCGTCTACGATGCAGCGGACTGGAACATCGCGGTATCAAGTCAGCCGCATTCAGAAGTAGCTGCTTTGGCGCTATTTCTCGATTATTTACAGCGTGGCAAAGAGTTAAAAACTAAATTCGAGCATGCCAAGATGGAAATAGTGCCTAAAAGAAGAGGCAAGGAAGTGATAAGGAATGTTAATGGTAAATGAAAGGAGCTAACCCACTTCCACGCCTTCACCCGCTTTATCCGGCTTCCGCGCTGCAGGTAACCGCTTCATCTCCGGTGTCACCTTCACTCTCAGTATGTTCGTAGAACGGACATGATAGACCGGATCACCGGTCATTGGATCGTAGTCCTCAGTGCGAATAATACTGCTCACTACCGTTTTGAACTTCAATACCGTACCGTCCTCCAACGTATATTCATTCCAATCCTCTTTTATCGTCTCAAAGTCTACGTCCATCGCTCCTATCTCTCTCCCATTTGGTAAACGAACTTTCAATTTCTCCACCTTTTCTCTCCCTTTCATAAATACGTGATACTATGAATTTGGTCTTATTAAATTTATAGGTGGAAGTTACACTTTATATACAATAAAAAACCGAGAGAAATGAGTAGAATAACGGGCGTTTTTAACAACAAGAGATCAGTGGAGCTTGTACTCAAGAGTTTAGAAGTGCAGAAAGGTAAAGAAGAGGAACTATTTTGGTTATGCACGGAAAACGGCGAGTTCTATTCCCATGACCTGCAAGACTTAAGTCGAAAAGTGGATAAAGGTAGTAGAAATAGTATGGGGTTTTGTTTCGCTAACTCAGCTCGTTCAAGAAAAAGATTAGAAAGCAAGTTCGTAGCAGACGCAGAGATATATAATTTGAACGAATTAAAGGTAGAATACGATACAGAAGGCGAAAACAGCTATGACATGCTTCTAAGATTAGTAGAGAAACATGGTTCTTTTGCTTTCCTCTCTAAGATCGAAGGTGCATATGCTCTTGCATATTGGATAGACGATGAGTTGTACATAGCCAGAGATATATTGGGCTTGAAAGCTGTTTATTTCGCACATAGCGATGGATTTGCATTTGCATCGGCGCGAAATGCATTAGAAGCGATGGGATTTCATCATGCAATTGGGCTTGAACCGAGAACACTATTGAGATATAAGCTAAAAGAAGACCGATTGTGCATCGAGAAAAGAGATTTCTTCTCCATCGTGCCCGAGCTAAAGTCGGATAAGGAAGAGATAAAGGAGAAATTGCTGAACTTGCTGCGTGCGAGTATCCAGAGGTTGATACCGCAAGATGAGCGATTTGGTGTACTCTTTTCCGGGGGATTGGACTCCACACTCATCGCGTATTTATGTAAGGAATTAGATGCGGATTTTGTTTGCTATACAGTGGCCGTTGAAGAGCCGGGTATGAAGGATGCGGAGGATTTGGACTATGCAAAGCAGATTGCTGCGGATTTGGGCTTAAAGCTGAAACTAATAAAAATGCGGGCTGATGTGCTTGAGAAACCAATCCATGAAGTCGTTTCTTGGATCGATGATACAGACGTTGTGAAGGTAAGTGTGGCATTACCGCTATATGTAGCATGTGAGCGCGCAAGGGCAGACGGCATAAAAACGTTATTATATGGTCTCGGCACCGAGGAGCTGTTCGCAGGATACAGGAGACATAAACATGTGAAACAGAATGAGTTGAATACAGAATGCCTCTCGGGTATCAGGTGGTTATATGAGAGTGACCTTTATCGAGATGAACAGGTGGCGAGAGCGCACGGGATTTCGTTGCGAGCTCCATTTTTGGCTACGGAGCTTGTGAATTACGCATTGAAAATACCAGCAGCGTATAAACTGGCGGGTGATGTGAACCGGGTGATTTTAAGAGAGATAGCTCGAGACCTTGGTCTCGTGGCTGTTGCGAGCAGGAAAAAAAGGGCGGTGCAGTATGGCTCGAACTTCCTTAAAGCGATAGATAAAATCGCCAGACGAGAAGGATATAAGTATAAAAGAGAATACCTCAAAACTTTATACCCATCGCGAAATGTGAAGTTGGGCTGTCTCTTCAGTTCGGGTAAGGATAGTACTTACGCGCTCTGGCTCATGAAGAAGATAGGCTACCCGGTGGCATGTCTTATCACCATGAAAAGTCTGAATCCTGTGTCTTATATGTTTCATACACCTGCAATAGATCTAGCAAAGCTGCAAGCCGAGGCGATTGGTTTGCCCATATTAATGAAAGAGACGAAAGGCAAGAAAGAAGAGGAACTGGATGATTTGCGCGATGCATTAAGGAAAGCAAAGCGGATATACGGGATAGAAGGTGTTATAACGGGTGCATTATGGAGTAATTACCAAAAAGAGCGGATAGAACGGATAGCAGCAGAAGAAGACATCAAAGTGTTCTCCCCGTTATGGCATATGAACCAGGAGACGGAGATGCGGCTCGCGGTATCCTATTTCGATGTGATTTTATCGGGTATTAGTGCTTATGGTTTAGACAAGAGCTGGCTTGGAAGGAAGATAACCGTGGCGGATGTTGACCGATTGGTTGCACGGAACAAATATTTTTTGAACATATCAGGAGAAGGTGGTGAATTTGAATCTCTGGTGTTGGATGGGCCAATGTTCCAGAAAAGGCTTGTTATAATGGAAAGTGAGATAGAGGAGGAGGACGAGAATACTGCAAGATTAGTGGTGAAAGCGGCGAAATTGTTGGATAAATATCAAAAAAGTCGGGAATAAACATGGATTATGAAATCATTTTTGTGACGGGCGAAATATTCTTTGATCATCCTCTTTGCGGTGTTGCAATACTGAAAAGAGTACTTGAAAAAGAGGGCTATAAAATCGGAGTGATAGAAAAACCAACAAAAGAAGAAGAAATCAGGAAGTTAGGCAGGCCTAAGCTATTCTTTGGCGTTACTTCCGGAAGCATAGATTCTATGGTTCGCAACTATACGCCGTTAAAGAAATCGAGGGCAGAAGATGAGACACAAGATTATCAGGAGGTTGTTTTCGATAGAGCAACAACAGTCTTTAGTAATTGGATTAAACATCAATTCAAAGGTTCTATTTTGGTTTTGGGTGGAACGGAAGCAAGCTTGAGACGATTTGTCCATTATGATTATTGGCAGAACCGACTTAGAAAACCTATATTATTTGATACAAGAGCGGATATATTATCATATGGTAATTCCGAGAAACAAATACTTGAGATTGCAGAACGGGCAAAAAATGATTTGCCTTTGTATGATATACCCGGTACATGCATAATAACAAAAGAGAAAGTCAATACCGCTAAAGAACTTCCAAATTATGAAGAACTCACGAATGAAAAAGAACGATTCTGCGATATGCAGAACATGTTGACAAATACAGAAGATCTTATACAAAAGATAGACAATAGATACGTATTACAATATAAAAGTCCGAAATATACATCTAAAGATCTTGATGAATATTATGAATTAAAATTCACACGAGAGTCGCCAAAAGAATTAAGCGGATTTGAATTCAGCGTCATAACTCATAGAGGTTGCATAGGCGATTGCAATTTTTGTTCTGTAAATCTGATACAAGGCGATAAAATAATTTCACGAAGTGAAGAATCAATATTAAGAGAAATAAAAGCAATAACAAAATTACCGCATTTCACAGGTAATATAGACGACTTGGGTGGCCCTTCTGCAAATATGTACGGGATGGATTGCAACAAATGTAATTCTAGCTGCATGGATTGTGATATTTTGGATCGAAGCAATAAGAGACTGGTAGGTCTTTTAAGAAAAGTAAGAAAAGTAGAAGGTGTTAAGAAAGTCAATATAAGAAGTGGCATACGATTTGATCTGACAACTCCTGAATACATAGAAGAGATTACAAAATATCATATATTCAATACACTCAGGATTGCTCCGGAACATGTGAATAAGAATGTCCTTAAATTGATGAACAAGGATAAAGGCGACTTAAAGAAATTCATGGCGGAGTTCAAGAAAACCAATAGGAGATTATCATTCTATTTTATGACTGCACATCCGGGTTCTACAATGAAAGAAGCAAAAGAGCTTGCAAGAGCAATTAAGAGATTGAAAAATGCAGAAAGTGTGCAGATATTTACGCCTACCCCAATGACAGTATCAACATGTATGTATTATACCGGGATGGATCCAAAAACAAAAAAGAAGATATATGTTCCTTATACTTATTCTGAGAAAAAAGAACAGAAGAGAATAATATTTGAGTGAATAAATGAGATATTCATGGTTGATTCATTAAGTAGGAAATTCAAGTTTAAGCCACAACCTTGCCACACTCGGAATAAATTCCGAGGGATCCCTGAGTCGTTTGTATCTTTCATCGCCTATAAACTCTGCTTCTTTTATCTACTCTGAATATCAAGACCGCTTCATCTTCTCGAATGACATTATAAAGAACCCTGAAATCTCCAACTCTAATCCTGTAAACATCCCTTTCATATTTCAATTTTTTGACATTCGAGGGAAATGGAACCTCTCCAAGTTCTTTTATTCTTTTAAAAACTCTTTCCTTGTCGTCTTTCTCCAGTTTTGATAAAAATTTTAGGGCTTTTGTTCCAAATTCTACTTTCATAATCCAAGGAGCCTCTCTGCACCCTCTAAGGAAATTGTTTTACTAGTTACGTATTCTTTCATAGCTTCTTCCAAATCCGCTTTCTCCTCTTCGTTTAATACGAAGATGTATTCTGATAATATATCCTCTATATTCTTTGTTTTCTTACTCAATTCGGCGACATCACGCTTCAAAGCAAGCAGCCCCTCTAACTTTTTGTTGATTTCCCCCAACATTTGGCGAATCTCTTCACTCATGGTTTTTCAAACCCCCTTTAAATATTTTAAATCCGTATATTTAAATCTTCAGTTAATCTCAAGTTAGCCCCTTCCTCTCCACCCGGGAATAAAGAACTCGTCCCATGATTAGATATTTTGCTAAAATGAATGCGTATTTTTCGATATAAACCCCTATTTTGGCTTCTTTTTGCTGAGATTTTGGATTGGGGGACAGCCTCTAAAATGTGTGGCATCTTTGGGCATCTGATTTTGTCTCGCAGAATCTTATGAAGGATATTCTAGTGTTATAACCTCCCCGGTCTTATCTTTCCACGCCCACCACAAGAGGGACATGGTTCTCCTTTGAATATGCCGTTACCGCTACATAAACTACAGTAGTTTGATTATTTTCATAGGCATCTATATGAGACTAAAATCAAAACCCGTTTTTTTAAATGATTGCAATCGCAAAAACAAATACCTTTATTATAGTAGACATCCCAATATAGATAGTGAGAGGATGAGCGTATCAGGATATGCATATTCGTATGCGCGGGTAATGTCGCGAATGAGCGATATTTTGAGTGAGGGGCAATTAAAAGACCTTATGGCGGTGGGGACTAAGGATGATTTTATATCTTCGCTGATGGATACCACGTATAAGGAAAAGTTAACAAAAGCGCCTTCGACCGACCTGCGAAATACAGAGCTAGCGCTTAAAGGCGAGCTAATAGACCAATATTTAATGGTACTGCGATCAACACGCGGCAAAGTAAACGCTTTCTTCGAAGAACTATTCAGAAGATTTGAAGTGAAGAATCTGAAAGCCGTCATAATAGCGAAAGCTACAGGTGTATTAACCGAAAAGCCACTCCTCTTCCCGGTTGAAGACTTCTTTGGACGAAAGATGAGCGGATTGTTGGATGCTGATTCGATGAAGAATCTGATAATGCGATTAGAAGACCCGTACAAGCGTATGTTGGAGGCGGTGCTTCCGGAATATGAAGCGAGTAAAAAGGCATTAATTCTTGAAAGCACCCTCTACCAGGAACTCTGTGGTGCTATATGGGCGCGGATGACAGGGTTAGGTGCCAAGGATAGTGCGATAGTAAGAAAGATAATTGGCACTGAGTTTGACATAATAAACATCACGACTTTGTTAAGATGCAAGGCAGCGGGAATAAAGGAGGCGGAGATGACGAAATACTTCTTACCCTATACATATTCATTTGATTTCAATGCGGATAATGTAAAGGCTTCAATGTCCGCGGAAGATGCAAGTACAGTTGTCCAATTGTTGCCTCCTTCTGCATATAAAGAAGCGCTAATGGGTGTTATCCCCGAGTATGAAGAAGAGCAATCACTTATCCCTTTTGAACGAGCACTAAGAAATCTATTTTTCTACACTATAAAGAATACACTACGTGGCGCTCCTATCAATATTGGTACGATAATAGGTTTCCTTTACCTCAAGGAACTAGAAATAAAAAACCTTTGCACTATCTCGGTATGTAAAGAGAATGATCTATCAGCAGAAGAGACAATGGGGATTGTTATGTTATAAATTTTAATGGAGTATATATAATAGAACTACGATGCTTAGACCAGTGGAGATGCGGGAACTGCGAATTGTCACGTTAGATGAAGATGTAGATCGAGTAATTAAGAGACTAGAAGCACTGGGTAATGTGCATCTAACAGATGTAAAGGAGTTCTTAGATGCATGGGAAGGGCTAATAGAACCCTCAAAGGCAGATACGAAGCTGATAAAAAGCTCTGAACTATTGGCAAGGCTAGATAACATAATCTCGATTTTACAGCCTGCGGAAGCAGAGAAGAAGAGCCTAAAGGAGATGCTATTTAAAGCGCCGGAAGAAGAGCAGATAGACCGGATAAAAATAGAGGGGCCGAATTTGGCTGAGATGGAGCGGGAGTTAGATAGCTTAGAGGCGACAGTAAATAAGTTAATAGCGAGTAATGAAAGTTCAAAAGAGGAATTAGCAAATACAAGCGATATATTACGCGTATTAGCGTTATTAGACGATTTTGAGATCGATTTGGATTTCATAGGCGAAAAGGAATTTGTTATTGTGCACGCGGGCAATTTACCGGGTGTGAATTTGGAAGCGTTGAGATCAAATCTCGAAGCGGAGACCGGTGAAAATAACTTTGTTGCTTCTAAGGCGCTAACAGGAGAAGTATCTTTTGCTATCCTTGTGACATTGAAAAGTGATAAGGATGCAGTAGTGAAAGCACTGAGGGCTGCGGACTTTGAAATCTGGCAACGACCTCCGCTGGACGATATACCCGCGAGAACAAAAGAAGCAATAGCGGCATTAAAAGCAAAGGTTGCAGAATTGGAGAGCGGTATAAACGATAATGAGCGCGAATTAGCGGCAATAAGAGATGAAAGGTTTAATGATTTGCTTGTGATGCATGAACTCGTGCAAATAGAGGAGAACCGGGAGAAGGCGAAGGTTCTTTTCGGTAAAAGTGCACGTACGCGTGTTATAGAAGGATGGACACCGAAAGAAGATGTTGACCGGGTAATAGACGGGATAAATGATGAGACATCGGGATTTTGCGTTATCGATGTGAAGGAGCCGAAGAGGGATGACGTACGAGTGCCGTCTTTACTGAAGAATCCGAAAATCGTGAAGCCCTTTGAATCGATAGTGGGCATGTATGGTCATCCTTTATACAAAGACATAGACCCAACATTGATTACTGCTATAATGTTCCCTATCCTTTTTGGTCTTATGTTCCCGGACATAGGACATGGAATGTTTTTGCTTGCGATTGGTTTGGCATTGATGTTTGCTTTTAAGGGCTTGGGAAAGGAGATTAGGGGTGTGGGCGTAATAGTAGTGTTATGTGGTTTGTGTTCGTTGATCATCGGCTTTTTATTCGGCGAATTCTTCGGCTTAAGTGAGTATGCAGGCCATTTGGTTCATGATTCTGTGGGTATGAGCATTCCCGAGGTGTTTGTTTTTGAGCCTCTGTGGTTCGAGCCGATCCCGAATGTGACAGTTATGTTCGTCGTAACGATGCTAATAGGGACGCTACACATGGGGCTTGGATTACTGCTCAGTGCTATAAACAAAGTCTCCAGCAGAAACATGTTTGGTGTTTTATGGGAGGCGGTAAAGATTTGGTGCTTGTTTGGGACTCTCTATTTCTTACTTGCTTTACTCAGTTCTTCTCTTGTAGGGATAGATGAAGGTGTTGCTGTTTTCGTCACTACTGTTATTTCTCATATTGAACTAAAGGCTGGTTTGATTTTTTTAGTAGCACTCCCGGTACTTATACTCTTCGCTTTCAAGGTTGTTTCAGAGTTGAGACATGAAAAGCACGGTAAAGCGGAAATGGGGGAGAAGCTGTCAGGCATGGACTATATCATCATTCTTATAGATGGTTTAATAGATGCAGTGCTGGAGAATCTCTTCAGGTTTCTTGCGAATATCGTCTCTTACGGCCGTATTCTCGCGTTAGCATTATGTCATGCGGCGTTAATGGAAGTGTTCATTCTTTTGGCTTTCATGTGTTGGGGTAGTATCGCAATAATCGGGCCGGTGATAGGTATTATCATATTCGTAGCCGGGAATGCGGTAGTGATCGTGCTTGAAGCGATAATGGCAGGCATCCACACAATCAGGCTGCATTTCTACGAGTGGTTTACGAAGTTCTATGATGGTGGCGGGGTAGAGTTCTCGCCGTTCCGATTTAGTAGGACCTATACGGCACGAGAATGATGTGTGTGCTTTGATGTAAAATGGTAGCGATAAAGCGAAAGGGGATAAGAATAAAAGAGCTGGAAAACTACGGCTCTTCTCATCATCCGGCATATACGATAAATGTGGAACTAGATATAGACGTTAGTGAAAGCGCGGATACGCTTCATAGGCTTTTTAGTCAGTCGGGACTCATATCAAGAGAAACCATCCCTTTTGATGTGGTATCGGATTTCCGCGGGTCGGCAGATGATAAGCCCTTTTATTCCGCAGTCATCATGCACGAAGGCATGACAAAAGAATATCGTGTGGAGGCAAGGGACACTGGCGGTTCTACAAAGGCAGGGATAAAGTATGAGCCCGTAGTATATCCCGAAGAACTCCGTTTGATGCATCCTGCGGAGTTCGCTCAATTGGGTATGGAAGTCAGGGCTTGGGAACTACATAACTACAAGTATTATTTCTTGCATTTTATCGCCTCTAAACGGTATGAAAGTTTTAATATCCTGGTGAATAGGGTAGGGGCATTGACGGTATTAAGACTAAACCTTGCGGAATCAGGGTTAGAAGAGAAGAAAGCACCTTGTTCGTGGTATCTGAAGCGGCTTTCGATCTTTGACGATTTTAAGCTGGAGGAGGAAGTGAAGAAGGAAATAGATGCATGATACTAAAAGCAAGTCCTGAGTTTGAAAAACGAATAGGTATATGGTTTTACAGTACGAATTTGGAAGGCATAGGCGGAACGATAAAAACAATACCAGCGGACTTTAATGTTCGTGAAATCACGAATAGAGAAGAGCAAGAAGAAGGGAAATACCTGATTGCCGAATTGACGAAGGAGAACTGGGACACTCATGGCGTGATAAGAGAGATCGCGCATCGGCTGCGAGTTAGCAGGAACCGAATTGGGTTCGCAGGTACAAAAGACAAATTCGCAGTGACGAAACAGAAGATAAGCATCTGGAGCACAGAAGAAAACGAGCTGGCGCGAGTAAACATCGCCGATGTATCGTTAGATGTAATAGGTAGGTCGAATAAGGCGGTTTCCTTAGGCGACCTCTATGGGAACGAGTTTGAAATTGTTATTCGTGGCGTAGAAGGCAGATACGAGGCGGTGAAAGAGAAAATTGATGCGATAACAAACGAAATAGGAACTAATGGTGGGATAGCCAATTTCTTCGGTGTTCAGCGCTTTGGCATCACCCGCCCGATAACGCATGTCGTGGGTAGACACCTGATAAAGGGTGATATAAATGGGGCTGTGATGTCTTACATCTCCGACATCTTCCCGGGCGAAAGCGAAGCGGCGAAACAAGCAAGGATGTTGTGTAAGAGTGGCAAACTAAAAGAGAGCTTGAAAATAATGCCTTTACGGTACGAGAGGGCAATGTTGAATGCGCTGATAAAAAAAGACGGTGATTCCCTTTCTGCTTTTCATAGTCTTCCAAAGAACTTGCAAAAACTGTTTGTCCATGCTTATCAGTCTTATCTCTTCAATATTATTTTGAGTCAACGTATGAAGCAGAATTTACCGTTTAACGTGGCGATAGCAGGCGATGTGGTATGCTTTCACAATGAATTTGGATTTCCCGACCCGGATAAGGTGGAAAAAGTCACTGCAAATAAAATAGAAGGTATGAACCGGTTATTAAAGCGAGGGCGGGCTTTTGTCACCGTCCCCATCTGTGGCTATGAAACTGAATTTGCAGACGGTGCGGTAGGGGCGATAGAGCGAAAGGTTCTGGAAGAGGAGGCGATAGAACTGGATAATTTCTATATCGAGAAGATGCCCGAACTAAGTTCTAAGGGGACAAGTAGGCCGGTGCTGTTACCTGTGGAGTTAAAAACAGAAATCAGTGACGATGAGCTCAATCCAGGATACTTAAAAGTGAAATTGAATTTCTTCCTGCCTAAAGGCACCTATGCAACGGTCTTGTTGCGGGAATATATGAAAGATGAATAACAAGAAAGAATAATTTTTGATAATCGGACGCAGATGAACGCAGATAATCAGGATTTTAAATATTTTGATGGTTTCGCTGACGGAGGAGAATATTAGAATCTTCTATCGAGTTTATAAATTTGATAATTTAAGGAAATAGTTTTCTGCGTAAATCCGTGTACATCTGCGTCCTAAATTAAATTTATGGGTAGAAGTTATACTTCATATACCTGTAAGAGCTATTAGGAAGTTTAAAAGAAAATGTTACCCAGTGATTTGCTCCTTACGCGACTAAAAAAGGACCGGATATATCCCGATTTTGCGCCGATAGATGCAGAGCATCTGGAATTAGCTAGGGGGCTTATAGAAGTTTATCACGATTTTAGCGGTAAAAGGAAGAGCGAAATAGACGATATAGTGGCGGAATTGGAGCAGGGCTTGGATTTCAAACGAATAAGGGGATTGAGAACGCTCTTAGAGCGGCGATGTAGCTTCAAGTCGCAGTTCATCATTGAACCCGTGTTGGCACGTAAAGCGGTCTTTGAAGCGGCAAACAGCAGGAAAGTAACTAATAGTAAAGAGCGGGCTGAGGTGCTCGAAGCTGTAGCACGTGAGCAGAACATTTCGGTTACCGATTTAGAGCAATCGCTATGGGCAGACCATGAATCCAAGCTGGTATTGTCTGACTTTTTGCCGTTAAATCCGGAAGAGCTGCTTAAGCTATATAACCTTTCTCTTGCACAAACGCTATTGTTTAAAGCCACAGGCATGACCATCGCATTTAGAGGCAATTATAAAGATATTTTCCGTAGAATTAAGTATCTCGGCTTGATGTATATCCAGGAAGACGGGAATAGAATAAGGATAGAAGGTGCGTCGGCATTACTGAAGTTAAGTGAGCGGTATGGTACGTCACTGGCGAAATTGCTGCCTGATATTGTTAATAGCGATGATTGGGCGATAGAGGCCGAGATTGTCATCAGACGAGACATACCGCGTATTTATCGGTTTATACTGGATAGCGCGAGTAAGAATTTGTTAATGGCAAAAGAGAACGAGGCAAAAACTACGTTCGATAGTAGTGTTGAGGAACGGTTTTATAATGCGTTCTTAGCCTCACCGGCATCGAAGGGCTGGGAAGTGATAAGAGAGCCGGACGCGGTTTTCACGAGTAAAGGAGTATTTATACCGGATTTCATATTCAAGCATAAAGCGCTAAATATAGAGAGATATTTTGAAATCATGGGGTTCTGGACCGAGGATTACATCAGGCGGAAATTGTCGAAACTCAGGGCTCTCCCGTTTCATATCCTGGTGGCAATAGATAAGAATCTTGCGTGTTTCAATACTGCTAATTTCGAGTTGGAGCTCAATCACCCAGTGATTCTGTACACCCGGAAAGTTCCTGTTGGCGAGGTAGTCAAATATTTAGCGACGATCGAAGAGAACGAGATAAAAAGACAGGTAGAAAGTTTGAAAGGTGTGCAGATAGAACTTGAGGGTGATATAATCGCTATTACGGATATTGCTATGCGATATGAGGTCTATAAAGAGGCAGTAAGAGCGTGTTTGAATGTCCCTGACTATGTAGTGTTTAAAGAGGTAGTGGTAAAAAAGGAGTTTTTGAGAGAGGTAAAGGATAAACTGATCTCTACACATTCGTATGTGGATGCAAAGAGGACTATTGATGGCTTCGGCTTACCAAATCACGATGAAGTTCTGGCCGAACTAGGATTCAAAGTCAAGTGGAAGGGTTTGGATATTGGTGCTGCAACTATTGAGTTAAGTTCTTCCTTGTAGGTGGGGTTATGAAGAACTAAAATAGGGGTGAGGAAATACCAAAAGTTTTTATACGCAGAAACTCAAGATTTGTTTGTGAAGTACTCGGTTAAGGATGGGTGCGATGTTAACAACTTTAATTATGTTGATGTTCTGTTCTCTATCCTTAACTCCGCATCACGTAGGGGATATGTCGCATCAAATACCCCATAATATCTTATCTTTTGCTGATCAAACACTAAATAGGACAGATACCTTTGTCTTTTCCTATTCCCCATATAGAGAATAGGTTAGTACCATAAAAAACCAATCGTAACTGACTAAAATGATGAATTGAGACCAAATTTTTGTTTTTTACATGTGCTATTCCCCATCCATGCGGAGTTAAGGCTCTATGTGGGCGCAATTATGTAACCAGTATATTGATCCAGGTAAGCAAAAAGTAAATCTGAGCATACTACAAGAGCAATCATCAGGGAACAAATAGAACCAAGGCTTTCTGAGCTTTCATCTGAGGATGAAATAAGCGGATACCTGCTGGGTTCTCTTGGGGTTTTATATTACCAAATTGGTTCTTATAAAAAAACAATGGAATTGCGTTTAATTCCATCGATGTTGGTCATCCTTTTGTCGCATTATTGATTGACTTACTTGTATCGGTAATAGTTTTTGTTTCCTTACCCAGTCGTACTGCTTCTAAATAAACTTCGTCACTCATCCTGAAGCCAGACCTTACCAAATCCTCCAATAGTTTCAGATAATCATCATAACCAAAAAGGTCTTCTTTTAATGCTCTTAGTAGAACATAAATTGTTCCTTTTGGCTTTAGCCCAAAAATAGTGGCAGCAAGCCTGGCATGAGTCTGATCCACCAGAATATCATCTGAACTTAGTTCAACAGCTAAAATTATCGCCTCTTCAACCACAAAAGCATCAATGCTATTTTGCTCTTTACCCTGATCTACAACCTCTCTTTTAACCTCCTCGGGAATGATGACTTCTTGAAAAAAGTCCTTTAGAAGGGCTAACCGCCCAAGTTTTGCCAGATAAATCAACGGAGTCGCATTGGATACGATCATTTAATGCCTCTAAAATCCGCTCTCAGGTCTTCTATCGTATATTGAAAAGGTATTCCTTTCTTTGCCGCTATATCTAACATCTGCCTTAGTGAGACACCAGCCATCCTCGCAGCTCGCCAAATCGTGATCTTCCCATCGCTATATTGTTCCAATGCATATTTAATCTTCCAATCTTTTATACCTTCCACCAAGAGCCGCCTTACTACTGTTGACCTATCAAGCTGCTCTCTATCCGAGATACTTCTTATTTCTTTTTCTATATCTTCCGATACACGAGTTGTTATGCTTACTCCCATTTTATCACCGTATTAAATTGGTATAATTTAAATAGATATATATCTGTCTATTCTAAACAATAGGACAGTGATAAATAATGACAGAAGAGCAGGAATCCGATAAAAAGGTCAGTCGTGGCTCTGGGATAACCACAAGTGGTGATGTCCACATTAGCGTTGGCAGTGGACAGATCGGAATAGGTAAAGGTATTACACAAACTCAAATCATCACCTTCTAACTCTGCGATTACCAAAGCTGGTCGTCTTTTAGCGCTTGATAAATCTGAGAAGGGAAAAGGAACGACTACTACATCTCCTTTCACAAATCTTTCCATGCTTCTTCCTCTTCAGGCTTCAACCAATCTTTTTTAAGAGACGTTTCACTTGCTAATGCAGGCCCCATTTTATGTTCCAAAGCCCGGGTCTCTAAAAATCGGATAAAATCCAGTATCTCCATGAGATAAGGCTCAGGAACATATCCTATATTCTTGACAATTAATTCTTTCACTTCCATTTTTCCATCCTTCCTATTTTATTTTATAATTTTTATATTAAAAGCAATTTCCGATAACGTCAGACTGTGTGAAAAGTGACTTAAATTCACCTTACAGTCCCGTATAGTACAAATCAAAATTCGGATTACACAACACTATTTTGTTACGTCTAAACAAAACCCCTCAAATCATCAAAAAGGGTTACAAGGAAAAGAGATTTCAATCCCCTCCCCCTTTTTTTCCTAACCTCTATCATTTTCGCTCTCCCATACGACAAATTAACTAACAAGCTTTTTATCTTCCCTATATCCTTATTACACTATTCGCAATTCGTAATTTCTAATTCGCAATTCCTTTACCCCCCTCTCTCCGCTTTCCTTACCGTGTCCGCAAGAACAGTCACCAAATCCTTCATCGCAATCTGCACATCCATACCCGCAGGGAACTCGCCATACATACCACAGTTCAAGTGTGCCGGGCATTTCGGACATTTCGGACAGAAATCACGAAGCACTCACTTTTAGTTGCTTTCGCCTTATCCAAGCTATTTATGAATTCTAAACAGGCACAACTATATGAAGATTTGTTGGATCATTTTATTGAAGTAGATAAACACTATTCTCTTACGGTCCAAAAAATGCAGGTGCAAGAAGTGAAAGCAGAGGTTTAAATTTTGGTCATTTTGATTTGGCTCTAGCTGACTTAAAATATACGTGATAAAGGCATATAAATGTTTTTATGCATGTGATCATCTTGAATTGAAGAACAAAGTTAAAGTGCCGGTCTTATAATCCTCATCCCATCCGAGTTAATTCATCGGCAATCAATTCCGCCTGTTTAAGCACTGTTTCTGTTGCAAGTGCTTGCATATCCGGCGGATAACCATAATGTCTTAAAGTCCGTTTTACAATTACTTTTAATTTCGCCCTGACACTTTCTTTTATCGTCCAGTCTATAGATGCGTTTTGTTTCACCTTCTCAAATAAAACAACCGCCAATTCTCGCAGTTTTTCTTTTTGCATCAATTCTCTTGCACTTTCGTTATCGGCAATTGCCGTATAAAATGCGTATTCAAATTCTGACAAGTCCATTTCCTGTGGCTCTTTGTCTATCCTCTTTATCTCTTTACTGAGCTCAATCAATTCTTCAATAACTTCTGCCGCTGTAATAACCTTATTGTGATATTTCTTGATGGAATTTTCCAGCATTGCCATTAACGATCTGCTTTGAACCAGGTTCTTTTTCACCCTGGCTTTTATTTCATCGTTAAGCAACTTTTTAAGAACTTCCAGAGCTATGTTTTTATGTTCCATGTTTTGGACTTCTAAGAGGAATTCTTCTGATAGAATGGATATATCCGGTTTCTTAATACCTGCGGCATCGAAAACGTCAATCACCGGTTCAGCTACGAGGGCTTGATCTATAACTTGCCTGATTGCGGTTTCTATTTCTTCGTCGGTTTTGCCTGTTCCCGTGCTGTCAAACTTTACCAGTCTGGCTTTTATCGCCTGATAGAACGAGACTTCGTCCTTTACAGCCATTGCCTGCTCATGCGGAATGGCTATAGAGAACGCTCTCGATAATGCGGTCACTTCATCAATATACCGTTTCTTACCGTTTTCGAGGCCAAGTATATGCTCCTCTGCAGCGAGTATTATTGATAGCTTTGTTGAGGTATCAGCAGTAAAATAATGGTCATATGAAAATCCATGAAACATCTGGGATACAATTTCACGTTTCTCGTGCATCAGTTGAACCGCCTGTTCCTGAAGAACGGCAGGATCGCCTTTTCCTCCGCTGTCAGAATAGAATGACAGGGCTTCTTTCAGATCGGACGCGATTCCGAGATAATCAACCACTAATCCACCGGGCTTATCTTTATAGACCCTGTTCACCCGTGCAATAGCCTGCATAAGGGTATGACCTTTCATGGGTTTATCTATATACATCGTGTGCAGACATGGAACATCGAAACCGGTAAGTGGGATCCCCGGGTACCGAGCTCG
>JGI12150J12686_103781_pt1 | contig 35606 bp, 31 predicted proteins | sample ANMFosRound1_FD_12686 | JGI IMG/M metagenome (IMG submission 12686)
CGACTCTAGAGGATCCCACGGGCGGTTGCAACCTCCGGACGGGCTGACGCTGATGGTGCGACCATGAGGATGATTCCAATTGCGAGTATATTTTTTGACAAGACATTACTCCAGCGAGGCGATTTGATTGAGATCTCGTTTTATTACACTTAAGTCTTTCGATTAAGTAAAGAACTTTATGGTACAATGTGTAATTTCACAATGTGCCCCCAGATCTGATTATAAATTAAGTAATGATTGGGCAGGACACGCAGAGACAGAGCAGAGAAGAGTAACATGCATAAAAATTAAATAAACCAGCCCATAATACGATACAACCAACATGTCTGATGAAACAGAACAAGAAACCCGGAAGAAACGCGTTGACCGCGAACTCGAGACCGCGGGTTGGGGCGGCGGCAACATGACTGATGTAGTACGGAAACCAGACCCGAGGACGCGCAAGGAATTTACGATCTGTGACCCTGCTGCCGGCACTGGTGGATTCTTGATGTGTTCGTATGAATGGCTCATGGAAGCGACGAAGGGAGCGCTAATGCGTGAAGATGCGGAGAGGATCATGAATCGCACGTACTACGGAACCGAACTGGTTCCACGCCCTCGCCGCTTATGCCTGATGAATCTGTATCTGCATGGTCTGGAGGCGAACATCCATCTCGGCGATTCGATCTATGAACCTGACCCTGGCAATCGCTATGACCTGGTACTGACAAATCCGCCCTTCGGGACGAAAGGAGCCAATCAGGCACCAGTGAGGGATGATTTCACGATATCAACGTCAAATAAGCAATTGAACTTTGTTCAGCATGTGGTAACGATACTAAAGCCCGGCGGGAGCGCGGCAATCGTCCTTCCTGATAATTGCCTCTTCAGTGATCAGGCAGGGGATGTCTTCGAGATACTCACTGAAGACTGCGACCTACACACAATCCTGCGACTGCCAAGGGGGACGTTTACACCGTACTCGCCCGGTGTTAAAGCAAACGTCATATTTGTAAGGAAAGGGGTCAAGACAAAGAATGTCTGGATTTATGACTGCCGAACGAATATACCGGGGATAACAAAGAAGGAGAGACCTCTTACTCCCGAGCATTTTAGAGAGTTCGAGGAGTGCTACGGCACTGATCCAAACGTGGTGAAAGTTTCCGCACTGGAACAGAGAGGGGAGATGGCGGAGAGAACAGAGCGTTTCAAGAAATTCACTATTGAGGAGATCAAGAAGAGAGATTACAACCTCGATATCTTCTGGCTGAAGGACGACACGCTTGAGGATGCCGATAACCTGCCTGAACCGGGCGAACTGGCAGGAGAGGCGATCACCCACCTTGAAGCAGCGATAAACGGACTTCAGGAAGTAGTGATGTATCTTGGTGAAGAGAACAACGGATCAGAGGTTTCCTGATGGAAGAGATGGATCTAATCCTCGACGAAGGCGAGGGCTACCTGATTGAGTTTAAGGAGTCGATGTCTGATTCGCTTGCGAAGGAGATGGTTGCTTTTGCCAATTCATCAGGTGGACGAATATTTCTCGGCGTATCCGATGAGGGTATGGTAAAAGGGGTCAACATCACCAACAGACTCAGATCTCAGGTTCAGGACATTGCACGCAAATGCGACCCGCCGGTAAGCATCCTCCTCAAAGGGCAGGCAAATGTCCTTACCATAGCGGGCACTGTCTGGAAATCCAGTGATTTCCGTCAATGGTCAGTTGGATGTACAACAACACAAAAGACGTGAAGACCGCGATTGACAACACTCTTCGCGTCTCTGCACCTTTGCGCCCTTGCGTTAAATTGAAAAACAATAACGCAAAGACGCAAAGACGCGATGGCGCAAAGAACAAAAATCTCTGGGTGTATTTCACTGGAATTTTCGATTGTGCCCCATAGCGGTTCGCGAGGGAACCGACAAACCATACTCCTGCAAGGACGGTTTCTTCATCCGCACGGGTCCAAGTAGCCAGAAACTGAGACGTGACGAGATCATCGATTACTTTAACCACGAAGGGAAGATCCGGTTTGATGAGCAGTTCTGCATGGATTTTAAGTATCCTGACGACTTTTCGGAGGAGAGATTCCAGAGATACCTGCAGCAATGTAAAATCACCTCAAACCTTCCCCTCGAGCAGATTCTCACAAACCTTGGTGTGGCACAACGACAGGCTGGACGATTGCTTATGAAAAACGCTGGTGTTCTCCTCTTTGCCAGAGAACCTACACGATTCTATTTTCACGCCGTAATCACCTGTGTTCGATTCAGAGGGAAGACCAAAACCCATATAATCGATCGCAAGGACTTTGGTGAGGATATTATCACGAACGTAGACAACGCCATGAAGTGGCTAAAAACATACATTCCACTTCGATATGAGATTGGCGGGGGAAAATTACAGCGAGACGAGATACCTGAACTGCCCTACGATGCTCTGAGAGAGGCATTGCTCAATTCAGTCATTCACAGGGATTATTTCGAGAAGGGCGCTGTCACCATGGTTGAGTTCTATGACGACCGGGTTCACATCCTCAACCCAGGCGGTCTCGTTAAAGGGATCTGTCCCGAGGAGTTTGGCTTGACATCCATCTCCAGAAACCCATTTCTCCAGGGGCTATTCCACCGTGCGAATCTTGTGGAACGGATCGGGAGCGGAATCGGTAGGATGAGGGACGAGATGAAGACCGCGGGTCTTTTAGAGCCAGAGTTTAACTGGAACGGGTTTTTCAGGATTACTTTTCTGAAAGAGGGTGTGGAGCATGGCGGCGCAGCAGATGAATTGGTGAAGGAGGGGAAGGTGACTAAGTCACTGACTAAGTCACTGACTAAGTTGCAGATACGGATACTCAAGAATTCAGAAAGACCGGTATCGATGCTGGAATTGGCTGAGATTGCTGGTGTGCATCATCGGTCGTTCTTCAAAAAGCAGCATCTTGATCCGTTAATAGAACACGGTTTGGTAGCTATGACTATTCCTGACAAACCGCGAAGCAGCAAGCAGAAGTATGTTATAACCGAGGCAGGAAAAGAGCTTATCGCATCGGCGCTAAAGGGGAATGAGTGATGGAAGAGCCATACAAGTTGCGTCAGATGTCGATAGGCGGTTTAAGGATGATCTGGACCGGGTCGGGGTTGAAGAACTTGTCAAGATCGATGGTATCGGGGCGGTGAAAGCTTCTCAGATTCTTGCCGGTTTTGAGCTTGCCCGCCGGTACTCCGGGAAGAACGACGTCAAGATCACCTTTCCAGCAGATGTCCTGCCTTTTGTGATGGAGATCCGTGATAAAAATCAAGAACATTTTGTTTGCATATCATTAAACGGCGCAAACGAGGTTATCGAAAAACGGGTGGTCACGGTGGGGCTTTTGAACGCGAATCAGGTGCATCCGCGAGAGGTTTTTTCGGACGCTATTGCTGAGCGGGCTGCATCGATCATTCTGGTTCACAATCACCCATCAGGAAATACCGATCCCAGCCACGAGGATATCGCGGTAACAAAGCGGTTGGTTGAGGCAGGAGAGATTCTGGGGATCAAAATCCATGATCATGTCATCGTATCGAAAGATGGTTATACATGACTTTCGAAGATGTAGATTTCATCACCAACCTAAATGTCACAAAATGCGTCACACACCAAACTTTACACAGCGACCATTGAGATCATGAATATCAATCGTATTTAATATACTTAGACCTTTATTAAGTTTATCCATCAACTTTGGTTCTTTTGGATTCATCTCCAATTCAATTGTCTTCGCGTCATCGCTAATAAAAGCCTCGCCACCAAGCTGAAAAATCGATTCAAATAGTGTCTGCAATTCAAATCTTTCATGGTCCATACATTTTGTCAAAAATAAACTGCATAGATTAATAAACGACATTTTAAAACATGTCATGATCTGGTCCAGCTCTGTATCGATCCTATAAACTTTATCTTTACCTCTTATTCGCTTTTCTTCCTTTAAGTACTTTTTCAATCTCTTAAAATCGTCTTTATGTCCGTTTTCAATCGCCTTCTGCTGGCGCTGGCACTTATTGATTCGTGCTTCACACTGTTTTAATTCAGTTGAATCCGCTTCGCCCAAAACTCTGTCACCTTCAACGATACTTGATTTTTCACGAAGCGTTCTTTCCTGCTTATATAAATCGGCAAGCCCCTCTTCAATCACTTCAATCTCTGCTAAAGGCACTTTCAGCCGTGATCTAAGTTTTGTTATCCCCTTGCACAAGTCGCTGTGCTTTTCATCCATTTTGTCATAATTCTCAATTTTCTTTCCATAACCCACAGTTCGATGGATATTTACCCCACTCTTCGCGTCTCTGAACTGTTTTTCCTGCATCGGCCAGCGATCAAAGTATTTCTTGGTAACTTCGCTTGCATCTAATAGATCGTGAGGTATGTCTGTAACCAGGACTGATTTCCGGCCATTATCCCACTTCACAGTCACTGCACGGCACTCGTAGATATAACCCAACTCGTTTGAATCCAATAATTCAATCTTGGAGTCAACAAGCTCTGCATTCCCATACTTATATCTCTTTTCCTCTCGGATGTGCTTAAATTTCCTTGTCTTTGTCTGGTTGTCATCGAGAATGGTGATAAAGTAGTCGTCACTGTCTTTGAAGGCTCTAAGCGTTTTTACGCCATTGGCGCCTCCATCCATCACCAATATCCGTTTTACTTGGGCGGGGGTGGACGAATCGTCTAAAAGTTCTGTCAATTTTTCAAGCATGTTCAACGCCTCTTTGCCAAGATCAGCATGTCCATGAAAGGTCTGAAAATAGAGTGGATGCCCCTTCCCATCATGTATAAACACATTTTCGAGACAATTCATAACACGACCAAGCATTGTTACTCCACCCTTATAGCACCTATTCGATGACCACACTGCCTTCGTATTACCATCAATATAATAGCACACAAAATACGTTTCTTCCTCTTCTGATTCATCTCGCCAGAAATCCATCCAGAATTTCGCGATCGCGGCAATCAATTGATCGGATATCCGAAGATATTTTAGTTCTCCGATATATTTATTGAGCGATGCATCTTTGTAATTGTAATCACAAAGGAATGCCAAATCGTTTCCTTTCACCCGGTTCACCCTACTTGTTTTTCCGTTCGATGTGACCAGAGGGAGGCATAACAGAGCCAGATTATATCGAGAAATTGCTTTTTCCGACATCTTAAAAATATTCATGGCTGAAAAATTCTTCGACTGAATTTTTTCATCAACTGACTTAAAACGGTTTTCTCGCACAGATTTTAATTGGTTGTACTCTGTGGTAAATTTTCCACGCGAGCGGACGTCCGGATAATCCTCACCAATATTTTTATTCTGCTCGAATAATGGCGATTGGCGAATCTCGTTTACTCGCTCGATTATTGTTCTGGTGTATATCTCGATAATGCCTGTGAAGAAGGCTAAGCATGTAAGAATCTCACCTCCCCCCGATTTCCGGAGTTTGTATTTTGGCTCTTTGTGCAGGGGGATTCTTGTTAAAGAAACGGATGCCCTGAAGGTGTTCAAACTGGATTCTGATATTTTTACATCGAACTTGTTTAGAATCTTGCCCTGTAATTGGGGTGTGGATATGCTCCTGTTTTCTGTGACTGTGAATATTATGTAATCTTTTATCCGTTCTGTCAGTTTCGTGTAATTTCCATCTTTTCTTTTATCATGAAGTCCGTCTTCACCAGATTTCTTAAGAATCCTGCAATAGCGATAGTATTGTTTGCGAGTAAACGGAACAGAATTCTGTTTAAAATATGTTGTGACGGGTAGTTCCGACTCTTTGATATTTTGGATGGTGTTTAGGATTTCACATATTCGTTCTTCTTCTGACATTTAATGTATGATATGTGCAGATCCTATATAAAGATTGCGACATTTAGGATGATGAAAAATTTGATTTATTCGAAAGTCATGTTATACGAGTATGAAGGAGAACGGACTGATTTAGGATGTCCGTCTCTGCTTTTTAAATGGAATGTATGTGGGCATAAGTGATTACCGGGACGGTATCCTATCAATATTCGCTCTCGTACGTCTTCCTGGATGGTGTGTGAGCATGGTATATCCATGCGCGGGCAAGCAGCAGCATCACCCGCAACCCAATTCCGTGGTACCGCCAGAAGGCTGATTCCGATCACGACTCCATCAAGTCTCCTCAGTCGTAACGCATATCGGATCGTTCCAATTCAACCGTCTGCCACCCAACGCTCAAGGGTGTATCGTCGCAACGGTATCTCAACAAGACGCCCATCCCAGTGTCCATTGATAGTCTCATATACAGAGTCGTATTGGCATTCGAGGAGAATGCCCGCGCTTCGTAAGCTGCCCCGTCCACCCCGGACAGCATGCTTATATTGTGGCTGTATACCCATTCACGCCCCGCATCCCAGCCCCTTTTCCCGCATTTCTGTTGAGCAGAGAGAACGCATCCCGTGCTGGTGCGGACCTCCAGCGCAGCCCCGTGATCGGTATCCACAATATCCCACACGGCGTCGCCCTCAATTACTTCCAGCCCATCTATGAGCCCCACGATCACGTTATTTGACTCATCAATAGGCAGTGGCACGAAAAGCGTGGTCTCTTCCGATGTATCGATCGTGAGTTCATACATCATCCGGGTATCTCCAAGAATGCCTGACGATAGGGAGATACCTGAAACAGCGATTCCTGCCACGAGGATCACCGTGCTCAGTTGCAGCCCCCGTATCTTCCACTGCACAAGACCCTCCAGAGATCTTCTGCTGCCGTTTAACACCGCATACGCGGAGAGGATGCCAAGAATCAGGCTGATATACCCGGGTGTTACGAAGATGGTCATATAAACTACGGACTCCAAATCTCCGTAAAATACGCATAACAGCTGGGGTATGATGAATATCAGACCGGACATGAGGCAGATCGCAGTTATGGCGATTCCGGAAAGGATTGGGCATGCGAATTCTTCCGGGTTCTTTCCGGCGTAATTGAGGTGCATATAGGAAGATGGTAACTGAGACGAGCCCTGTCAGCAGCAGAGTGACCTGGATCGGCATGTATCTCACGGTACCCGGGAATGCCACCACAAAGAAGACGTACAGACCAACAAGAATCAGGCTGAACACGCCGCCGTAGATGCAGGATATTTTCAGTATCTTCAGTCTTGTTTCGTTTTTCATCTTTCCATATCTCCTTATTTATATTATTCTACTATATGTATAGTTTATGATGCATAGTTCACGCGACACACAGTGGCTATTCCCACAGGCACGCCAACCGTGATCAGAGCGTCTCTTGTTAAGATATGTCCTGTCCGCCATCTTCCTCGCCTTTATCATGCCAACCTCTGCCCGACGGTGCTTTCGAATACGTTAACTAATAAACTTGATGTCATAATATCTCGCTAACCTCATATCCAGTTCATCATCCAGTATGACGTCCTGATTGGTGTAAGAGAGGCGCATCGCCATACCCCATCCGCACGTGCCTTCAAACGAAATTTGCACTATCGTGGCATCGGGAATATTCATCTGCGGAATGTTTATTGCCCACTCCGGTTGGCTCTCGTATGTCCGGTTTCGCAGAATAGCTACTCCACTGCTCCGTGACTTATTGATCAGTTCATCGCCGAAATCGTCGATAACAAGAAGTCGGCTTCCGGAAACGACTGTTATATTCCTTTCAGGCATGACTTTTATCGCATACCTGATCTCTGTCAGTGGTATGTTGCCTGGCAGGGCGTTCTGTACCCCTTCAAAATCCGCAGTCTTATAGAACTCAAATACGCTTCTGTTCACCCAGTTCGCCCATATAAAAGGGTGCGCCTCAGGATCGGGTTCGTATAAGTCCGTATCCCGTGGGCTACTGTATGGTGGTATGCCAAATACGTGGGAGTAATCGAAGCGTTCTGCTGCCCCGAGCGCTTCAAGACTTTCTTCGAAAGACGCTGACGTTATAGGTGTTGCACCATACATCAGCAGAAATGACCCATCATACAGCGAACCAACACAGAAGACCACAGACCCGTTCACTGTCTGACCCGGGGACATGGATAGTGTCATATCTTCAATCCGGTTCTCGTTCCCGAGGTCTGCCAGCACCTCAAGCAGACTTGAATTGTACAGCTTCCGGGTCGTGGTATTGAATAACTGATCTCCGGAACGTAGGTACAGGTCATCTGCCTTAAAATTGATGGCATCTGAGCCATTATTCTTTATTGACAGGTTGTATGCTGCATAATACCACTCCGAAAGATTGTAGGTCCATTCCCTGCTTTCTTCATCCCTGTTATCACACATATACAGACTTGAGAAAGATACTATGCGGATTTCAAGTCCGTTTTCTATTTCGGGTAACAGGGTCAGGTTTACTGTCGATATATTTGCTGCACCGGTATGCAATGATTCTGGTGCCGGAGCAACCTCCGTTTCCTCGATGCATCCGCTGAAAGTGACCGTGGTTGTGACTATCAGAAGCAGTATCACAATTTTAGTATCTGCTTTCATATCTTAGTTCCTCATCCTGTTTTCAGTCACAGAGCACCATGGACCAGCTCAGTTCAACCGTCTGCCATCCTTCATCAAGGGATGTGCGATCATTATCGAGGCAATGGATATTACCACGCAAGCCAGTATGCTTCCATAATTTCAGGTACATTGTTGCATTGGCGTTTGAGGCGTAGACCCACACATCGTAGGTACCCCCATCCATCTTATGGATCATGCTCACATCATGTCGCTGTAACCATTCCTCTCTTTCCTCTTGTTCCATATACCCACATTTTTTCTCGGCATAGAGAATGCATTTAGTGCTGGTGCGAACCTCCAGCGCTTTTCCGTGTTCCGTGTCCACGATACTCCACACGGCATCACCCTCGGTCACTATTAACCCGTCAACAACATCTGCAGCCACGCCACTCGAAGTATCCACCGGCAGCGGTACTAAAAACGTGGTCTCTTCTGTTGTATCGATTCTCGATGCATCAAGTGTGATCGCATACGTCATCCCGGGTTTTCCAAGAGCGCCTGATGATATGGATATGCCGGAAACAACAATCCCTGCTGCCAGAATCACCGTGCCCAGTTGCAGCCCCCGTATCTTCCACTGCGCAATGCCATCCGGAGATCTTCTGTTGCCGCTTAACACTGCATACGCGGATAGGATGCCAAGAATCAGGCTGATATGGCAGGGTATGAAGTACATGAACCCGGTGACCACACTCGATATATCCTCATGGGATAAGCATGACACCCAGCAATTCTAATTATGGAATGACATTTTGTTTGGCGCATACTATCAGTATATTATGCAAATAATTAATGTGATATAACTTACAAAAGTAACACGTTTTTTAAGAAACACTATTGCAATTGTATCTTTTTTTGCTGTTTCGGGTCGTTGATGCCCGAGAGAATTTTCAAAATGAGAATTGCTGCATGACACCAGAACGGGGATAAATATCAGACCGGGTGTGAGGCAGATCACAGTTATGAAGATTCCGGGCAGTATGGGGCATGCGAATTCTTCCGGATTCTTCCCGGCGTAATTGAGGTGCATATAAGAGAATACGGTTACTGAGACGATCCCTGTCAGCAGCAGAATGATTTGAGTCGACGTGTATCTCATGGTGCCTATGAATGCAGCCAAAAAGAAGACGTACAGACCAACAAGAATCATACTGAACACGCCGCCGTATATGCAGGACAGTTTTAGTATCTTCGGTCTCATTTTGTTTTTCATGTTCGCCAGCCCGGATTCATATTCTCGTGGTTCTTACCTCATAATATTTGCCTTTCACTTTGACGTAGAGCTTTTTGGATGACGACGTATGTCTTTTGGGTTGTCTATTTCTTATGTAGTCTAACAGTCGACGTTCTTCGCCAATGTGCATCTCTACAAATTTGCCATGCTTTATCGCATTTGCAAGCTGCGGAAACTCTCGTAGGTCTTCTGCAGTTACAGTAGCATAGTATTCGGGTTCGCAGCTTAATTTGTGAGCTGATAGGAAAGCGAACCGGTTCATCTGGCCCGTCACCAGCAAACCAGCGACTACACAGGCACAGCAATTCTCATTTTAAAAATTCTCTCGGGCATCAACCACCCGAAACAGCAAAAAAAGATAAAAGTGCGATAGTGTTTCTTAAAAAATATGTTACTTTTGTAAGTTATATCACATTAGTTACTTGCATAATGTACTGATAGCATGCGCCAAACAAAATTCCATTCCATAATTAGAATTGCTGACACAGGCAAGCACCATAATGGAGATTGTAAATACTCTTATAAAACGGGCTGAATATCTCTTCTTCAGGTATGTGAGTGCCAGGACAGATAGAATAATAACGGCTAACATGATCGGGATGAGCGATACAACTTCCCAGTTAAGAACATACACGAGTAGATTCCCGGAAATAAAACTGCAAAGATTCATTATCAGGCTGAGGATTGACAATTGGTAGATCGGTATCACCTTTTTCATGAAATAATATATGACAACCCCTTCAAACAGCACTATCAAAGCTTCGAGTAGCAGCAAAAATTCGACACCCGAAGCCAGTAATTGCCAGAGAGCCGGAAACGATACTATGTTGGCTATCAGGACCGCTGCGACAACTTTCATCTGCTTATCCAGAACTGCTATAAAAATCAAAGCTATCATCAATTCTACAAGTATATTTAGTATAAAAAATAGTGCAAAACCAGGCATCGTATAGAATGCTACAGTGATATCCTCCACAATCAGTTCGGAGTCCGTTACATGAACATCAAACACTGCACCGTACTTGGAGACCTTAAATACATTGCTCTGGCGCTCTCGATCCGAAAAATTGATGATGATGCGATTGTATCCCCCAGAAAATGTTCTTGCTCGGCATTCATTCTGCGCACATCTAATTCGTTCGAGACGACGGAGCTCAATCTCGTTTATACATTGTTCATCTTCGCACCTGATCAGCCTGGAGTCGATGATCGTCACCGGCTCAGAGGTCTCATAGATCAGGTTGAACTGCACAGTCCCCTTGGGACCTAGATCAGCGGAGGCGAGGGGCAGCAATGTGGCGAGGGGCAGGATTGCCAGGACTATATGCCTTCCCTTAACGCTCATACCCTTCTCGGATAGTTCGCTGAAGAACCGGTCCGGGTCTGCCAAAGCGTGTTTCATTTTTCCGCATCTCCGTATTTATATTATTATTATACTATATATATAGTTCACGTAACACACGAAAGCTATTCCCACAGGCACGCCAACCGTGATCAGAGCGTTTCTTGTCGAGATCTTTCGTGCGTGCTTGATCCCATACATCCAGATATACACACTCCACAGCCCAAGAAGACATGTGATTACGGGAATCGTCTTCATCAGAGAATTTTGCATCAACTGCAGCACCAACGCCTCTAACATCAATTCCGGGCTTTCGACTGGGAGTTCAACAGTGTGGAGCACGACCATGGTTACTGCAAGCGCGATAATCGGTGCAACGATTACAGGGATGAAACCATATCCGGTAAACTCGAAGCACCGTTTGAATGAGCCATTTCCTTTGAAATGTATCGAGATTGTATAGAACAGTACTGCCCAGATGAACCCGAATACAACACTCATAACAATAGCCTGAATAACAAGGACTGCTATAACGATGCCTGACGAGATCGCCTCATCCGGGAAGTTGCGTATTAGTAGCGCACCAACTATCACGACGTAGATGGCATCGGTGATAGCCCAGATCAGCACGACCAGAGCCGGTATCGTCAGGTTCACTTCTCTTTCGGATAGTTCGCTGAAGAACCGGTCAGGGTTTATCAGAACGTTTGATCGAACATGGTTCATAGCCCCTCACTGAGTCCACTGAGCAAGGATGGTGTGTCATTAATCATCATACAGCACCGCGCCAGTTCCCCATACCAGCATTACCAGCTTCTCCGGTATCGGATCAGACTCCCGGAGCGCGGTCTGTAATTTGTTTGGCATACTCACTCTTATTATCAATACTCCATTCACCCCCATCTGCATGAACATATTCCGTATATGCGTAGGAGAACCAGAGGGAGCCAATAAAAGCGAGCATGGTACTGCCGATATATGGAATTGAAGCGATAAGAATTAGTATTGTGAGCAAAGCAAACAGCCTCCAGAAATTCTGCCCCTGCCAGCAGAACTTCCAGCTCGCCTTCAAACCATCGATTGCACCCACGTTATGCACAACTATTGCAGGGACGATGCAACTTAGAGCCACTGCAACGACAATTCCCGGTATCACAAGACAGATAATGCCGGCAAACACGATCACAGACATAAGAATAGTGCCCACTATAATCGCCCAGACATTTGCCGATATGATGGAGAAATGCTGCCCCGAACGTATCGCACCATCTGCTTTTATCTCCATCATCATCGCGGTGACCCATCCTTCCATCAATGCACATATCAATGAAAATATAATGAATACGATCAAAATGACAATCCCGTACGTGACCAGTGCGGATGAGCTCATCCCCGGAACGATGCTGTCTGACCCGGATGTGGACGTGATGTCTGCAAACATTACCTGTGTACTCACATATATACCAATCTCCATAATTATATTAAACGCTACACAAATCACCAAAGGGACAAATAAGCGGTGGTGTTCACTCAATAAGTCAAAAGGAGACATTATCACGTCTCCCATGTCAATTCTCGACGGCTGCATATCTTCAACCGGTCGGTTCATTTCTCACCATCTCATCCACCGTATTTGCGCCCCACGTCTTAACCACGCTTCCAGTCTCCATATCAACGAGCGCGGAGACCGACGCATCCGCCCATGTCACGCTCAGGCACGTCTTCTCCGCATAGAACTCTGCTGCAGTCTCGGGAAGGATTCTTCTTACAGTCGGAACGCCAGCGCCCGCACCATCCGGTAGCACGCCCGCAATTTCAGGGTTCTGCATCGCAATTCCGATTGCGTCCTGCCTTGTTGCATCAGGAATTGCCTCGAGAAGATAGCCGGTCCGAGTAAGCTTCTGATCAGGGTATGCGAAATCATAGAGATCAGGATACGAGCACCCATGCGACGTAGCAGATACACGGAGATGTGTTACGCCATCCTTCTCCGATTTTGAGATTGTCACGTTGTCATACACCACTCCCTTGTATGGGGCAATCTGGCGCGAGAGCGCGGCTTCGATTGTCTCGTGGTCGTCTGGCTGCGTGTCAGTCCATGTGACGTTGTGGGACTGGCTGGTATCTCCGGTCTCCACGCAGCCCGCGCCGATCAGAAGCGCTGTTGAGACCGCGAGTATAAGTATGATTGATGTCAGTGTCAGTGTTTGTGTCGATGTTCTCTTCATGTCATCACCGGAAATTGAAAAGAGATGAAAAGGGTGGGGGGCACGTGAGGCCGCGCCCCCCACCCTTCCGCTCTCCACCCGTTGTTCAACCCGCCTCCCCAATCCCTATTGTGTACTCAAATTCTTCGGCGTAGTGTGGGAGTATCCCGAGTTCCCAGTTTCCGATTGTGCCGTTCGCTAAGTATTCTTCGGTGTAACTGGTATAGTCCTCATTATACACTTCGTCGATTCCCACGGTACCTGGTGCGTACTTGAGTATGCCGCTGAGTCTAACTGAGCCATGATACGTGATCAGGGTTGGCGCAAGCGTCGCAGTCCCGGCTGGCCCCTCAAGGGTCAGGTCGAAGTACGGCTCACAATCACCTCGGTCTCCGTCATCGATTCTGCATGCACCAAACCACTTGTTCTGACTTGACTTAACCAAGATTGTTATGGGCGAATCAGTCTCTGTCACAAACGCCTTTATGAACGGCTCTGTCGGCTGCGCCCATACCTCAAAGTGCAGGTCCACTTCGCCGCCTTCGCCACCCCATCTGCCCATACTCGGGTCATCGATTCCCATGTTGATCCCGCCATCGTACCTACCCTTCGCACCGGCTGGCACCTCAAGATGCACGCCTACTGTGGCGGTCCCGTTCGCCGGCACAGATGATGGTGCGTCGATAGTGATTGCGTCGCCTCCGAATGCCGGCACAGTGTTGTACCATCCATATCGCCCCACGTCCGCCAGCTCCGGATCAATCGCAATATCCTCGTCGCCTGTGTTCTTCAGAGTGATTGCATAGTCGTACCACTTGCCAGATTCAACGCGGTCGTCGATGTAGTCGGGCAGAATCTGCACAACAGGCGGCTTCCAGACCTCAACATCGAGGTTCAGGGTGTTGATGTATGACGGATATGGTTGCGGTTCCGGATACGGCTTCGCATCATCCGTGAACGCGATCATCACACCGTAATACCCGAGATCCGCGTCATCAGGAATCGCAATTGTGATTGTGAACTTTTTCTTGCCGCCGTCGGGTTCGAGTTCTGCAGCCGATGGGGTTATCGTGATCCAGTCCTCATCGAAGATGTGTTCGCTGTAAGGATCCTCGATTATCATAGGATCCACTGATACGGTCTCATTGTTCGGGTTTGTCACCGCAACGGTGATTTCACAACTATCGCCGGGCATCAACTCCGTATTGTACCAGTCCGGGTTGATCCGGAGTATCGTGAGGTTTAGCTCCGGCATATCCGTCGTCTCTGATGAATATTCTACCACCACCTCCTGCGTCGATACATAGAACTCATCTACGCCTGCGGTTGCAACTCCCGAGATTGCCGCTGCAGAGACCAGTGCGAGCAGAAGTGCGAGCATGAACCCGCGCCCCCGAACAGCGCTAGTTTTTGTGAATATTCCTTCCATGGTTGTTCATCACCTCAGTCATTCGTGGCGTACTCACGTCTCCGAATCTCCGATCTCTATTGTGTACTCAAACTCTTCGACGTAGTGCGGAAGTATCCCGAGTTCCCAGTTTCCGATTTCTCCGTTCGCGGTGTAGCGCTCAATGTAACTGGTGCTGCCTTCGTTATACATTCCGCTGCTGGCAATCTCCCACGGCGGGGTGCAGTCGCTGCCACCGAGATTGACCGAGCCCTGATATTCAACAGCGGTTTTGGCCAGTGTGACCTCATCTCCTTCAGGTCCCCTGAGCACAACGTCAAATGACGGCTTCTCGTCGTCGCCGCTTCCGCTGCTTCCGCCCCCGCACATATCGTAGCGGTACTGATTCGACTCGATCTCAATTGTTATGGGCGCGGCGGTCTCTGTTGCGAACTCCTTCACATAATGCTCTGTCGGCTGTGTCCAGACCTCAAAGTTCAGTTGCACCATTTCAGAGTCATCGTACCAGCCACCACTCGACGAGTCATCGATTCCCAGATCAATTCCGGAGTAGTATTCGCCCTTCGCGCCGAGGGGTACTGCGAGATGCACGTTCACCGTGGCAGTTCCGTTCGCAGGCACAACCGGTGGCGCAGTTATGGTGATTGCATCATCCTCGAATGCCTGCCCTCCCATCTCGTAGTGGTACCATTGTTCGCGTTTGAGCTCGGGGTCAATCTCGATATCGCAATCGTCCGTGTTCTTCAGGTTGATCGTGTAATCGTACTCCTTACCCGATTCGACCCGGTCATGGATGTATCTTGGCTGAATCTGCACAACAGGCGGCTTCCACACGCTGACGTAGAGGTTGAGCGCATTGATATACATCGGATACGGTGCATACGGGGTCGGCATCACATCGTCCGTGAATGCGATCTGTGTACTGTATTGCCCGCGCTCGACGTCATCAGGGATTGCAACCGAGATTGTGAACTCCTCCTCGCCACCATCCGCTTCAAGTTCTACGGACGCAGGCGTTATCGTGATCCATTCTTTGTCAAGGATGTAGTCGCTGTAAGGCTGATCTTTGATAGTTGGATCCACCGATACAGTCTTGTTGTTCGGATTTTTCACCGTTACGGTGATTTCATCGCTATCACCTGGCATCAAATCCAGTCCAGTGTGTTGTGGGCTGATCTGAAGCTTTGTTATGTTCATGTCAGATACGTCTGGCACATCCTCCAGTGGTGGCGGTGTCTCCATCGGTACCGGAACCACTGCTGCCACGGGCGGGGCTGCTGCCGTAACGCATGCCGCGCTGATAAGCATCAGCAGGAGAGCCAGCAATGTGCTCACTGTTCTGTATGTTTTGGTTTTCAGGGTGTCGTCCTCCGTTTATTGTTATTATTTGTCGATGTATCGACAAATACACTTCACCATGTGCGAGTCTTCGTACTTAAACATTTCGGTTTATCGAAAGGAGTTGTGATGGGATGCGGTATCTTGCGCTTCCATGACCCGACTCGTGTTGATTCGTGATGGTTCGCCCATTATCACACGCGTTTTGCCAGAGGAGATACCCACAGCAGACAACAATCGATCAGAAACGCTATGGAGTCGTAACGAAATGACATGGCAATCCAGATCGTCGGAAGTTGTTTATTCTGTGGTGGCGCAAGCGTTGCAAATACCATATTTAGATTCGTGAAATTCATGATTTAATCATTTTTTACAGGAAGTTATACAAATAGATCACGAATAATACGAATTTCACAAATTGCACGAATGTTATCCGATATTGTGGCTATCCAATTTGACCACGTTAGTCTGCGAGTACGTGTTTAGCTAACCACAAGATTACACGGATTTCCACAAGATTTCTGTGTCAATTTCGTGAAATCCCGTGGTTTTTTCGCATCGGCTAAACATACACGTCTGTGACAGTCTCTATGGTACACAAATAAGCGAACAAGTCGTCTCAAGCCATATCACGCCAGTCCGAGTAACGTGAACGTCGCATACGCAATCGCCACCATGACAATCGAGTGCTTGAACCCGGAATATGCGTTCCCTTCACCCATCGCACCCCCGACAAGCCCCGAACAGAACCCCTGGATCAGCGTTGCATGAAACATCAGGAGGATGTATTTCTCGGGATCGTAATTTGCGAGCATCTCCATACCCTGGCTGAGGTTCTCAGAGGCGTCGCCTGCCGGAACCATGGTCACGAAATTCGCGGCAAGCACGTACACGATGAACAGGAAGACGAAGAACGAGAGGTACACAATCATCACATACTCGGTCATATTGCCAAGCCGGTCCTTCTTCAGGCGGTACGATGCCTCAGAGTCAGCTGCTGCAATCTGGAGCACCTGCCTGATGTCGCTGACCGCTTCATTCGCCTTTATGATCAGTGTGATTGTGCGGGAGATCATTGCGGTTCTCACCCGCGCCTCAAACCGCGCCATCGCAACAGACGTGGATGCACCCCACTCAATATCCCGCCACATGCGCCTGACCTCATTGTCGAGCACACCGAGTTTGGATCTGAGAGACGCTTTGATCGAACTGGTCAGTGTGAGTCCTGCCTCATTCATCGATGCAAGTCGCCTCAAAAACTCCGGCATCTCGCGCTCCATGTTCTTGATCCTCCGCACCCGCGACTCATAGAAGAACGTGAACGGGACAAGTAGGACAAACATCCCGAAGACCACTACATCATCGAGTACACTCAGTGCCGGGAACTCCATCGTGTATGCGCCGGACGCCGCACCGGTTGCACCGGACAATGTGGCGATGATCGGTCCGATCTTAAGATATCCATTCATATAAACCGCGATTATGAAATAGATGAACGCTGCAGGCACGGTTACGTACAACGCGTATACGGGATTCTCAAAAAACGATTTTACCGGATTTTTGAAGAATTTCTTGTACTTTTGGATCTTCTCAGCAGTTCCGAGCTGGGTGAATAGTTCATCCTCAGCGACATCCGCGTGTCTTACCTTGACTCCCTCAAAAGCGTTCAAATTTTTTGTGGTGGTTGGAACGTGGTACGATTCCTCCCGCGAACCAGCCATGGTACTCAGGAGAACTACGCACAATATGGTGGCTCCGGGGATCAGCCCGTAGATCAGTGCCTTCAGAAGGATAATCGAAGTGCTGTCGATCATCCCGACCACAACCAGTATCGTCATCAGAAACAGCGGACCCGCAACAAAGACCGTGATGTAACCCTCAGCGATCATGCCGAGCGAGTTTAAGTATTTCTCCTGATCAGCCCCTGCCCGCTCATAATAGTAAGCTGCTTTGGTTTTGAAATATTCGGTGATACTGCCACCACTGTCAATCACCATGATCAATCCGTCAATAAAATCCCTCATATTCCGGGAGGGGGATCGCTCGCTCGCATCGCGCAGGGCATTTATGATATCGATATTGAGATACCGGATATCCCTGACAATGTATCCGACATGATCCGCAACACCCCCGTAGACGTGCCGCTGTCCGGCAAGCGACTCAAGGATCTCGATTAATTCCAGACCGCCACGGGAGAGCGCATACATGTATGTGATTGCGGATGGCAGCGACCGATCGATGCTTGCTGCAATCTCACCGCTCCTGAACGTCGGATAGTAATTGAACAGGTAGTAGGTGATACCTCCGAATACTAACGGAACCGGAATTGTAAGCAAAAACACCGCCGCTCCGAAGAGTGTGTACAACGGGATGCAGATGAGAATGGACAGCAGCAACGCACCGCCCGCAACCAGCAGCGAAACAACTGCCGATCTCGCGAGGTATTTGTCAACCGGTAACGGTATCCGTGCCGTCCTGAGTGTGGCTATAAGATCAGCATAAGAGCTGCGTTTCTCTGCAAAATATGTGCCGAATTTCCGTATGGATGATGTATAAGTGTACAAACTCCTCGCCCCATGTAACATTGGTTGCTGATTATATTTATATGTTGGCGTCTTGCTCAGGTGGTGTGTCAATTTTTGGAGGGGCGGGCGGTTGGGACTATGCATACCCAAACCCCCTGCAGATGAGAACATGCTCAATACGGTGGTATGAACCACAAGATTACTCGGTCTGCGAAGCAGCGGCGCAGCCATCTTCACGAGATTTCTGTGTTAATCTTGTGTAATCTTGTGGTTTTATAATGGATATTTCGTAACTACTCACCCCCACCACCGAAAAATTTATTATTAATGAGATTATATTTCCCCTCGCAATGGTTGTAAACAAAACATTTCGTTTGATGGATGGAGAACCTCATAGACTTACTCACGATGAGATTCGTGCTGCTTACCAGCAAGGGGAAGAGGCTATCATCCAACTAGTCGATTACCTCGCCTGGGAATTACAGACCATGCAGGATCAGCTACAAGCCCTGCAAGATCAGCTGAACAAGAACAGCAAAAACAGCAGCAAGCCCCCTTCCAGCGATGGACTCAAAAAGACCCCCCGCACCAAAAGCCATGAGGTTGCCGGGCAACAAGAAGAACGGTGGGCAGGAGGGGCATGTTGGTCGCACACTGGAACCGGTTGAAGAGCCGGATCATATAGAAGTGCACGTTGCGGATCGATGCACCGTGTGCGGCGCAACTCTCGAAGATGTCGAAGCGGATGACTACCAGAAGCGGCAGGTCTTTGACATTCCACCCGTGAAAATTGAAGTAACGGAACATCAAGCAGAGATCAAGACGTGTCCTCATTGCAACGCACGCAACATGGCTCAATTTCCACCAGACGTCACCGCATCGGTGCAATACGGCAGCCGTATCAGGGCGATGGCAGTTTACCAGACCAACTATCAGTTTGTCCCGCTGGAACGCGTCGGAGACTTTTTCGAGGATATTTATGGTCACCGCCCAACGGAGGCATTTACCCTCGAGGCGAATGCAAGATGTGCAGAGAACGTTAAACCAGCTAATGATGTGATTAAAGAGCTGTTAATAAACGCTCATGTAGTCAATTTTGATGAAACGGGTTTGCGAGTGGAGGGTAAGCTGAACTGGCTCCATGTTGCCAGCACTCCGGGATTGACATATTATATTGTGCATCCGAAGCGCGGAAAGGAGGCGATGGATGCGATGGGAATTTTAGCAGAATTCGATGGAGTTGCTATGCATGATCACTGGATGCCATATTTCAATTACACTGACGTAATACATGCCCTTTGCAACGCCCACCACCTGAGAGACCTTACATTCGTTCACGAACAGTATGAGCAGGACTGGGCAGAAGAGCTGAGCCAATGTTTGCTTGATATCAAGAAAGAGGTGGATCAAGCCAGACTGTACAAAGATGAGCTCGATTCCGATACGATCAAGGAGTTCGAAGATCGATTTGATAAGATCATTGAGGGGGGACTGGAATTAAACCCACCACCTCAAAAAGAACCGGGAAAGAGGGGTAGGGTTAAACAATCCCCGCCCAAAAATCTGCTTGATAGGTTAAAGGGGCACAAACGGAAAGTGCTGGCATTTATGTACGACTTTGATGTGCCGTTTGACAATAACCAGGCTGAACGGGACGTACGCATGATGAAACTGAGGCAGAAGATATCAGGCACTTTCCGGACTGCTATAGGGGCAGATGTGTTCTGTGGTATTCGCGGGTATATATCTACAGTACGAAAGAACGGATATCATGTGCTCGATGCGATTCAAGATGCGCTTAGAGGAGATCCGTTTATACCATCTGGCTGTGTGGGTGAGTAGTTACGATATTTCCACAATATGTAAATACACAGATGGGCACTGTCTGGAAATCCAGTGATTTCCGTCAATGGTCAGTTGGATGTACAACAACACAAAAGACGTGAAGACCGCGATTGACAACACTCTTCACGTCTCTGCACCTTTGCGCCCTTGCGTTAAATTGAAAAACAATAACGCGAAGACGCGAAGACGCGATGGCGCAAAGAACAAAAATCTCTGGGTGTATTTCACTGGAATTTTCGATTGTGCCACACAGATGATACCAAGATCCTAAAACAGATGCACCGCAGACGCTTTGAAAACAATCCAGACACGCACGCCGCACAAAAGCCCCATATCCTCATACGATTGCTTTGTCAGCGCAACCACGAAGGGAACACCCACATCAACCACCACTCTCACGGTTGTGCCCATATTCTTAACCTCTGTGATCTCCCCGTAAAATGAGTTTCTCGCACTCGTGTTAGTCTCCTTTTTCGAGATCAGTATGTTTTCGGGTCGAATCGAGATCGAGACGTCTCCGGATTTTAATGAACTTGAGATAATCGATACTCCATCGGCGCGAACCAGAGCGATATCGTCATGGACAACCGACTTTCCGCGGAACAAATTCTCAACACCAACAAAATCCGCAATAAACTCGGAATTGGGTCTCCTGAAGACATCATCGGGCGCGCCCACCTGAATGATCCTGCCGCCACACATTACAGCGATCCGATCCCCGAGCGCGAACGCCTCTCCAAAACTGTGGGTCACATGAATCGTTGTGGTCCCCGTGATCTCGTGTATTCGCGCAAGTTCCTTCTGCAGCCGTTCGGTTGTGCGGGAATCCAGCGCGGAGAGCGGCTCATCCAGGAGCAGCACCTTTGGCTCCGTCACAACCGCTCGAGCGATTGCGATTCTCTGCTTCTCCCCTCCGCTCAACGTACCCGGATACCGGCTCAACAGATGTGAAATGCCAAGAAGCTCTGCAATTTCATCTGTTTTTGCAATGATTTCGCTTTTGGCGATCTTTTTCTGACGCAGCCCAAATCCGATGTTTCCTGCCACAGTCAGGTGTGGAAAGAGCATATAATCCTGGTAGACCATGCTGATCTGTCGGTCCTTCGGCAGAGTGTCTGTGATATCCGCCCCGTTCAGAAAAATTTTCCCGTGGTCAGGACGGTAGATGCCCGCAATCGTCTCAATTAAGATCGTCTTTCCTGCGCCGGTCGGACCGAGTATGATAAAGTATTCGCCTTCATCAATCTGCAGGGTCGCGTCATTCAGCTTGAATTCGCCAAGATCCTTTGATATATTCTCAATTCGAATCATTTACAACACTTATCCCATTTTTAGTCTCCAAACATCTTCTCGAAGATCGTTACATACCGTTCAGGACAGAATTCTTCAGCCACATTGGTGCACCACACTTTTCCAGCCGTTGTGAGCACGATCATCGATTTATCAGACTCTATCAACCCTCTCCTCTCAAGACTCTTTATCTGTTCCGGAAATGCGTCTGCAAGTTCCACACCAAAGAGTTCCCTGAACGCGTTCTTGCCGACTTCGGTTGAATGAAGTCCCCATATCACATATTTGTGCATCAACTCCTCTGCAGTAAGCTTCGCACAGATGTTGACCGGGAATTCCGCGTTCGTGCTCTCGATCTTCTCGATATATCGATTTATGCCCCTCACATTCCCGTACAGGTATGCGCCGAGAAATCCCCCTCCGGATGTTCCGAGTGCGAGACAGTCCTGGCTCCCAAAACGCATCCTCGCGTAAAGATGTTCTTTCTCGGGCAGTACGAAGTGAACGAGATTCTGCTGCCGATATCCCGCGTTTTCCAGCTCACTTATCGCAAGAAGATACATATCGATCTCGACCCTATTGCCGGATATCGGAGGTATCTCGCCTGCCGCAATCTGCTTTGCAAACGCTGTTCCTCTGGCAACAAACAATGGATTCGGGCTGATGCTCTCAAGTTCCAGTTCCGCTGCCTGACGTAGATCCATCTTCCAATCGTCCATGCTCTGTCCCGGGAGGTTGTACATCAGATCGATATCGATGTTCTCGAACCCGATCTCCCGTGCGGCACGGATCACAGAGATGGCTTCCGATCTCGTGTCTGTTAGTGTGAGAATATTACGTATGGAGTCTTTGAACGTCTGTACGCCAAAACTCAGCCGATTAACACCATTTTCGTAGAGTGCTTCCAGTTTATCTCTTTCGGCGTTGTGTGTGGTTGTTTCCACAGTGATTTCCGCATCACTTCTGATGTTGAATCGCTCCTTCAATAGTGCTAAGAGGTCTGTTAGTTGTTCCGTTCGGAGTGACGTCGGAGTTCCGCCCCCGATGTAGATTGATGCAAAGGAGCTGGACTTGACGTAGTTGGTATCAGAATACCTCACAATCTCCTTCTTGAGCGCGTCCAGATACTTATTAGCCTGTGTTTCCTTCAATAAACCTCGATAGAAGCAGCAAAAATTACACAATGAGTCGCAGAACGGAATGTGTACGTACAGTGAACTTGTTTTATGCCTGGTACCTTCTACGGATAGAAACTTGATCATCCCTTCTTTATCGTCCTTATTTTTTCTCAGAAATAGTGGATATGAGCCCAAAGGGCACAATATCTCGAAACCCTTTCTTTTGCTGTAGATATTGTATATCATATTACTGCGCCTTGTTTGGTAAAGAGATGTTTTAAGGGTTGGGTGATTGTTATCCGGTGCAAATATTATGCTTCTATGTAATATTCAAAAATAATAAAATTTAAAGAGAGTTTAATTAGTACAGATGAGTGCTCCTGGCATACCGTTCAAAGGTATACAATGATGCGAGCGATATGACAATCAGGATGGTTGCAGCGGCTATTGCCAGTTCAAGATCGTTGCAGGACATGTTCAGGTACAACGATATTGGCAGGGTCTCGGTCTTCATCCGTGTTGCTCCGGCAAGCATCAGGGCTGCTCCGAACTCGCCGATCCCCTTTGACCAAGTTATGATCCCTCCGGCTATGAGCCCGTTCTTTGACATGGGCAGCGTTGTCTGCAGGAATGCCTGTATCGGATTGCAGCCAAGCGTCTGGGCAACGTATTCGTACCTCGGGCTGATCCCTCTAAACGTTGAGCGCATGATCAGCAGCATAAACGAAAAATTCACAGCGAATTGTGCGATCACGATCCCAAGCGGGGTCAATACGAATACCAATCCCAAACCGAAAAGCCATTCTCCGAATGAGGTCGTGCCAAAGAGGATCAAAAGCCCGACTCCAGCCACAACGGGTGGTAGCGCAAGCGGCAGATCAACGAGAGTGTTTACGAGCTCCTTTCCGGGAAAATCATAGCGTGCAAGCGCGTATGCTGCTGGTATCGAGACCGCGATACACATCACAGTGGATACTGCGGATGTAAGCAAACTCAATTCTATCGCAAACCTGATCTCTTCGGATGCGATACTTGTAAGTAAGCTCTGCGGGCTCGTGTGCGTAACGATGCAGACAATCAGCGATAGGACAAATGCAGTCAGGAGTAGTGCAACTGAAATCGTGAGAATCTTAAGCGTTGATTTATTGATGTGCATCTACTTGTGAATCCCTCAATTTCCGCGGGGTGTTGTCCTTAATCAGATCCATCGTTTTTCTCATTCCAAAACCGCCAGTCTATTCATCATCATTATCATGCCATGCGTGAAGCCAGCATAAATGTATTTCGGTTTGAAACTGAGCAAAGTCAAGCTATAATGGGGCACAACCGAAAATTCCAGTGAAATACACACGGAGACTTTTGTTCTTTGCGCCATCGCGTCTTTGCATCTTTGCGTTATTGTTTTCCAATTTAACGCAAGGGCGCAAAGGCGCAGAGACGCGAAGGGTGTTGTCAATCTCAGTCTTCACGTCTTTTGCGTTGTTGTACCTCAACTTTGGAAACCCAAAAAACAGCCGCAGCCACCCGATTATCCTCCAAATCCCAAAATACCGAAGACTAAATCCAACCCAAAACCGCTATCAGCCGACCCCTCGAAACATACTCAATTTCGCATTTATTCCACGTTGTAGGGGTAAGGTTCTAGCTTCACATCGTACCGCGGCACCTCGATTTTCAAGATTCTGAATATTTCAGCCAACTCATCGCTCATCTTTATCGGGCGATTCACGTAAAGTTGTTTCTCCTTCCACAGCTCATGCTCATAGTAGCCAACCACAGACCTCCCGGATTTTATCGTGTAGAGCAATTCACGAAACGAGTACTCCACCCCGCCACCCTTGAGAATCGCCCGCAATATGGAAACAAAGAAATAGCCATACACTGTAAATATTGTGTGAGTTTCAATCCGGCGATCCTCGCTATGGCGTATCGGGCAGACACTGAAATCCGTGTTCAGCTCCTGAAATCCCTTTTCCACTACATCTCTGCTCTTGTACACCTTTATCATCTCAACAGGCGTCATATCGCAGTGTGTGAATAACGCGAAGAAACCAAACTTCTCGCGTCTACTATCCAGATCCTCTTCGTCCACAACAAGTTCAATCGCCCCATCTTTCTCATGTTTAATAACCTCCATGGCTCTTTTGAGGCTGTGCTTCGCTATCAAGGAATTAACCACATCGCACTTACCATCCAGTGACCCGCCCTTTTTATTAAGTGATGCTACCCTCTGTTTCACAATTTCCGCCCTTCTGTCGAGACTGTTATTCTTTGTCCGCTTAACATCCGGATTGTAACAGACCAGAACGTGGGAAACCCGCCCATAAACTTCTGCTTCTACCAGCTTTCCATAAATTCGTGTCTCCTTATTTTTTGTAATCTCCCTTGTGTATATCAATTCCATCTCCGATTTATCCAGATTCTTCGTGAAACGCCCGACGCTACTCGATCGTACCATTGATAGGAAATGGAAATTATACCGGATGAGCCACCGCAGATATCTGATTGTCTCTTCGTTCACATTTCCCTGATCCATAATTACGATCTTGTGCTCAACACTGTCGTTCAATATCTGATACTTCGATCGCATCGTTTTCAGGAAATCACCGAACATAGTGACATCGGACGTATTTCCGGGATGTGCACTGACGAAAAATGGTATCTGCTGCTCATTTACCCCGAGAACGAGATTGACCTGTGGTATATCCCTTCGTTTCTGCGCGCTGTAACCGAACTTGATTAACCCCGTTTCACCATCTTTATAAACCTTAAAACGAGTGGCATCCACCATCAAGTACTTAAGACTGATCTTGTGCTGTTTAATAGCATTTTTGAGCAGATCGTACATGATATCTCCAAGGCACTTGTAGACTAAATCCATGAGCTCGTAGACCTCTTCCAGATATTTTATGTCGGTAGAGTTCTTGAGTATCGACTTATCCAGCCGTTTCAGGAAAAGTCTTCGTTTACTCTCCTTAAACAGGGTCATCAGGATGATGACGTTTTTAAGTGCTCTACTTGCCCGTTCGTCTCCAGTGTACTCGATTAAAATGTCTTCGAAGTTCAGGGTGCTCGTTATTTTTTCGAGGATTGTCTCACCGCTGTAAGTTATATCGGTCTCGTCGATCAGTTCCCTGGTTGCTAGATCGGTGAGGATCTTCGTCGCAACTTCATCCGGACCGATGTAGATCTCCTCGGTCAACACCCTTCCGTTTATCCGATATGACTTCTTCAGGTAGCCATACTTTTTCTTATGTGGCTTGCGCCACGTGATATTCCATGCCATTGTTATAGGAGCTGTATGTGTAGGGAAATATTGCAGTTCATTGCTTATAAATACTTCTTTTTTTGTGAAAACCTTACACATACAAAGGCAAAAAAAGCGGGTTTTGGTTGGGTGATGATGAGGTCGCTCGATAGTGGTTTTGGAAGGCGGGAGGATTTCAGGATTGCGGGAAAATGGAGGAGAACCGGGGAGAAATGGGGCGCAAGCAGGCGATTATCGGATTAAAATATAATCCCCAAAGTTGAGTTATATGGCACAGTCGGAGTGAGGTGTGAAATAAAAAAACTGACGGTGCAATGTCACCGCCAGCAATCGCGTCATATCATAAGTCGATCTTTCCGACCGTAGCCTGCAGTATCATAAGAGCATCCGCCGAGGTGAGCCTGCCATCACCGTTCATGTCGCCCAGCATTCGTCCGATGCCCTGTGGGTTTACCCAGTAACCCGAAGTGGTGCTGTTATCTGCGTCCCAGACATCGGGCACGCCGTCGTGATCGGCGTCTGCGGCTGGGATGGTTTTTGGTGGTGGCGTGGGTTCTTCGCCGCCGATTGTGCGCTCGACGAATGGGTAGAACCGGATGGCGGTTTCGTCATCCGCGGTCTTGAAGTACATGTCGCCCATGATGTGCTCAATGGTGTCTGTGTCCAGATCGATGGTGGTCTCATCGTTCGTGAGGACAACCTCACTGGAACTTACTGTCTTCACTTCCATGATACCATATTGATCACTGGTATCGATCTCCAGCACATCATCATCGATCAGAAAGACGTACATCAATTGCACATAACTGATATCTCCCTTGAAGACCGCATCAACATAGTAGGAAAATACCGGAATATCTTCCTCATTTCCAATGTCTACTGTGTATGTGTAGACGCGATCCTGTCTGATGCCACCGGTATCGATACATGTCGTATCCAATGAATTGCCGTTCTTGGACAACCTAAGTGTCGCCTTATCACCAGTTACATCGTCGATGTCTACGAGTTCAAGTGCAAACCCCCCGCTAATATTCCATTTCTCGCCAATATATAGTATCTTCTTGTCGTCACCCTTCAGTAGCTAACATTTTTGAAAAAGACCACCAAATAGTTTAATGGTGGTAACCAAATGCAAACATACACCAATCTTCAAGAAACCATATTGCAACTATTTGTAGAGATAGATCTGCATCTATCAAAGCCGTTGAGAACGATGCTTGCATCGTTGATCGTCTGCCTGCTGGAGAACAACAAGGCACACATTTCGAGACTGGGCGAATGCTTAGAGATCAACAGTGCTGCGAACGTTATGGGCTGCATGCAGCGTATTCGCAGGTTTTTATCCAGCAAAAATATATCGCCAGCGATGACGGTTCTGCCGCTGATACGCCTAATGCGACCGCTCCTAATCAGTCTTCCTGAAATCGTGCTATCGATGGACCGCACAGACTGGGAAAAGCGCAAAAAGCACGTAAACATCCTGACCGTGGCGATATGCTACAAAGGGCGCGCTATTCCGATATACTGGAAAGTCTTCGATCGAAAGGGAAACAGTTCCTTCAAAGACTGGAAAGAGGTCTTAACACCAGTTATCAAAGGATTGCAGCAGATGGAGTGGCTTTCTGGCATACCAATCCATGTTGTTGCTGACAGGGAGTTTGCAAGCCCGAAATTGGCTGAATGGCTCAAAAATACCTGCGAGGTAGACGCGACACTGCGGATGAAAGCAAGTATGTATCTAAAAGGGGTGGGCGATGAGATGCCAGAGGTGAAAATCGCCACGTTACTTCTCGAAATAACTAAAGGATCACGTCAAGTCCTATATAATCAGGTTGTGACACGAAAGAGCAAATTTGCGATGAATATCCTGCTGAAATGGGATAAAGGATATGAAGAAGCAATGGTTGTGGCAACGACACTCGATAACCCCAACATAGCTGATGAATTCTATGGTAAACGCTTTGGCATTGAGGCAATGCATAAAGACTGGAAAAGCAATGCATTCGAGATAGAAAAGACCAGAGTAACCGATCCAAAGAGGATTGAGACACTCTTGATTCCGATTGCTTTCGCTTACATTCTGTGCGTGCTTGAAGGCGAAAAACGAGAGGAGACGGGTGATGTCCGCAGTCCCCCAAAGGGTAAAACACGTATGACTGGACTCTTCCTGAATGGTCTCAGGAGCATCTCTAACCATATTAGGCGTGCTACCATCGAAAAATTTGTGATCTTCATCAGGAACCTGCTCCAACCGTTCTTTGATGCGTGGAAGATCCCGGCATTCATATAAGCTCTGGCACTGCGGGTAATTTGAGAAACCGAGGGCGTTTCGCAGGTCGGATGAGTGTGGTCGCTCTTATTTGATGCGATATTGCGGATATTTTGGGATGGGATGCTCTGATATTTGTTCGAAACTTCGCGAAATGTCCGTTTGGTGTGGCGGTGTGGTGACTGTAATCGCTGGGTCAATTTTTATATTGGACGCTGAATTATTTTTTGTGAGGTGTGTTATGTAGATGTGTTAGCTACTGAAGTCGTCACCCTCAAACTCGACCAGCAGTTTGCAGAGTTTGTCGGCATTGGCATCGATTGCCACATACTCTTCTGCTATCCAGGCCTCGATGAAGTAGCCGCAGTCGCCGCCCGGGTTGTCGCTTTCAACGCACAATCCTATATCCAGGTCCAACCGATCACCGGCACCAGGTGCGTCATTTACGCCATCGCCATCATACAGCTCTTCCATCCTGTTTTGCGTACCTCTCTCGGTTGTGGTTGGTGCTATATCTTGGTGGAGCTCATATTCCTGAAACTCTAGCGCAGTTCTGTAGATCAGGGTGTTTTCATCGATTGTCCGATCGTTGTTGTCGAAGTCCAATGTGTCATCGCCTGCATTTGTCTCACCCGATGGTACAGTCGCCAAAATCGTCAACGATTCCATCTCCAGGTTGTCATCCAGATCATACCAGAAACCAGCAAACGTGCTGTAATCCCATACTCGGTCAACACCAAGTGTGGGAGTGACACCATCCAGTTCCGCGATGGTACCGCGGACCTCATAAGTACCAGGTTCTGTGTACTCAACCATAGGATAGAATCTAATCGCACAGTCATCGTCTGCGGTTACGAAGTACATGTTGCCCATAATCGGTTCCTTGGTATCTGTACCGAGATCGATAGTGGTCTCATCGTTCGTGAGGACAACCTCAGTGGAACTTGCAGTCTTCACGTCCATAGCACCATAAGTATCACTGGTCTCAATCTCCAGAACATCATCATCGATCAGGAAGACGTACATCACCTGCACGACGTTGGTGTCGTTTTCTCTATAGACCGCATCCACATAGCATGAGAATACCGGAATATCCTCCTCATTTCCAATATCTGCAGTGTATGTGTATACACGATCTTGTCTTGCAGTTGATTCACCTGTTGATGTCACTTCATTATCGAGTTCCTTGCCATCCTTCTTCAGTAGGAACCAGACCTTGTCACCTTCGAGATCGATCCGGTTTGCAACAAGAGCAAATCCGCCACCAAGATCCCATTCCTCACCAGTTGCCAGTGTCTTCTTGTCGTCATCTTCAAACTCAACCAGCAGTTCACAGAGTTCGTCAGCATTGTTATCGAGTGCTACATACTTCCCTCCCATCCAGCCTTCGAGGAAGTAGCCGCAGTCACCGCCAGGATTGCCACTATCAACGCACAATCCTATATCTAGGTCCAACCGATCACCGGCACCAGGTGCGTCATTTACGCCATCGCCATCATACTGCTCTTCCATCCTGTTTTGCGTAGCTCTCTCGGTTGTGGTTGGTGCTATATCCTGGTGGAGCTCATATTCCTGAAACTCCGGCGCAGTTCTGTAGATCAGGGTGTTTTCATCGATTGTCCGATCGTCGCCGACATAGTTCAATGTGGGACTGCCTTCATTTGTCTCACCCGACGGTACAGTCGCCAAAATCGTCAGCGTCTCTGTCGCCAGACCACCATCTAGATCACACCAGAAACCAGCAAAATTGCTGTAATCCCATACTCGGTCATAAGTAAGTGCGGGATTAACCACGTCCAGTTCTTCGATGGTGCCGCGCACCTCAAGCGTCTCCGCGCTCGCGGGCACAGCAGACACCGCAACCACAAGCGCAATTAATACAATCATTCGTTTGTTCATAATCATGCATCCCTGTGCGAATCCCAAATTCCGCGTTCACCTCACGCGTTCACCCCACATAAATGTATCGTCGCACCGGATTTGGAAAACCAGTGGGTCCGGGTACGTATAGGCGAAGGCGACAATCAACCAAATTCACCCCCCTCGACCTCGCGGTATTCACAACACATTCCGCATACCCCACAGCCACCCCGAATATCGAGTTTACGATGACTGTAATCGTTGCAGCGGTATCGATCCTATCGACATCAGCAGTCGGGTCCACCTTGGCGATATCGGGTTCCTGCGCCGCTCCGCGTGCGTGTTGGTATGATACGCCTTCACCGTCCATCTGCTTGAGAATCCAGTCGTATGTTCAGTTCACCACGTCTTCAGTAATCGCGGAGTCTTGTCCTTGACATCACCGATGTGCTGATCATCCACCCATCCGCTCTGTATATCCGCCCTGTGATCAAACTGATGTATGAAAGGCTTGATATCCAGAAGAGGAGTCCCATCCAGGATATCAACATCGCAAATCTCCAGTATGTTGCCTCTGACGTTCTCCAGCCTGACAATAGAGATTCCGATCGGATTCGGTCGTCTCGGATGCCTTATTGAGAAGATTCCTTTCTCAGCACCGCCCCCTATAAATGGCTTTGAGATCAACGAATAACCGTCCGCAAGATGGAAATGATAGAGGAGGATCAGATGGGAGAACCCGCCGATGTCCTTAAGCCCGTCAATATATTCCGGAAATACTTCCACCTCGCCTCTTGCCCCGTCTGCGAAGACGCCCTGAATCGGTGTATCATCCGGATCAGTGAATGGTGAATATATGACCCCGATTGGGGTGTGTGTTATGCTGGTCATTACTGCTCGCCCTCGTACTCTTCATCGGGATATGTTGTGAAACCATGCTTCTCAAAGATCGCTTTTCCTTCAGGGGACGCAACAAAATCCACGAACCCTTTTGCAGTATCCTTCTGCTTAGAAGACGTGAGTGTGCCGATCGGAACGATCTTTATAATGTTCTGCCCGTCCGGGATTTTCACAATCTCCATCTTCTCACTGTTCGCAGCCAGATCCTCCCAGATTATCGATGCGTCTGCCTGTTTCATGGACACGTAGACAATCAGTTCGTTCACGGTCGCACCGCGAGCAATTACGTTCTTCTCCACAGCATCGTAGAGCCCATTCGTCTCGAGGATCGCATCCCCGAGTTTGCCGATGGCTGCTGCCTTTGAGTCTCCGAGTATGACAGTAACTTCAGGTTCCGCAAGATCCTCAAGGGATGTTATGTTAGCGGGATTTCCACGCGGTACTGCAATAACAGGCACATGATATGCGATGAGTTGCTCGTAATCGGTGAGCCCCTTATCCCTCGCAAGATCGAAATAATATGTCGCTCCGGGCATGTAGACATCCCCTTTCCGCGTGAGTTCCATCTGGGAGAGGAGTGCGTTTGAGCCTGCGTAGTTGTAGTGTATGGAAACGCCATATTCTTCCTCGAAGAGCGATCCGATCTCATCCATCGGCTTTCTCATCCCTGCACCACAGTAAACAAGGAGCGACTCCGGTGTTTGTTCCTGCGTATCGTCGATGCACCCGGGCGTGATCGTGGTGCAAAGAAGAATTAGCAGTATCAACATTGCCAGTCTCTTCATCACCATGCCATTCGTGAAACCAGCATAAATGTATTTCGATTTGAAACTGAGTAACGTCAAGCAAGAAGGACTGACAAAGTCTACCGGATCGTTGTAAAATTCGTTTGAGATATGCAGATGTATAAACGCGGCACAGTGCCGATCGTTTGGTTATAACACAGTTGGAGTAAGTTTTCTGATTCTGATGGATTCTGTGGTTTCCAATCTTTGCGCCCTTGCGCCATCGCGTCTTTGCGTTCCTCTGATATAACGCAAGGTCGCAAAGTCGAGAGAGACGCAAAGTTGAGAGAGATGCGCCCGCGTTTTTTGCATACGCGAGGGAGCTACCGTTAGCGACCACAGAAAACGTCAGAACCAGTAAGTTTTCATCAGGATGCCGTCGCAGGACTGTCAGAGAGCCGGCGTTACCACCCAATAATTGCACCCTGTAATCAGGCAACCGCCAGCCTTATGAGTTTTCAGCCGCGTAGTTATCCATATCCATGAATTCAGACATCAGAAAAGCACGGACAATCGCCAACTACCAGTTCGGAAGCGGCGCAGGGCATGCATTATTTCCTGATGACGCAACCATCAGGTTGTCCACGAGCGGCAGGATACGCCAGATCCTGCGCAATGAGGAGCGGATCGCAACACTCCGGGCAGACGACAATCAATTCACGCTTGGAAAAATCGGGGCGCTGCGATTGCACGCGTTCCTGCCGCACCCGGAGATGCGGGTTACAGTCAACAGCGATTCAGCGCCATTTGTTCTGCAGGGAAAGACAGCGTTCGCACGGCATGTTGTTGGTGTGGACCCGCGTATTCGGAGCGGCGACGAGGTGCTTGTTGTGGATTGCGAGGACAACCTTCTCGCAACAGGAGAAGCTTGCCTCTCTGCATCCGAATTACTGTCGTTTGATCGCGGTATGGGTGTGGATGTGCGAGTCGGGCTCTACGCCGCATCCTCCAGTTCGAGTCTCGGCGCAACACCGAGCGATTTGATCTCATCTAGTAGCAGCTTGAACGCGTAACTCATATCCACTGGATAGATCTCTGTTTCGGCACCGCAGTTGGTGCAGAATGCAAGATTCTTCCTCCGATCAAAGGTTGCGATCATCCCGCAGTGCCCGCAGACCAGTTCGGTCACCTTGTCAGATTCCTCAAGCAGACGCTCCTTCAGGGAGAGCGCCGCGCCGTGCCCGATCAAGACATCACGCTCCATCTCTCCGAATCTGAGACCGCCCTCTCTTGCACGCCCCTCTGTCGGCTGGCGTGTCAGCACCTGGACAGGTCCTCTCGACCGTGCGTGGATCTTGGATGCGACCATGTGATGCAGCTTTTGATACAAAATGGCTCCGGTAAATATGTCGGCTTTGATCTGTGCACCTGTGACGCCGTCGTACATCACCTCCTTTCCGGTATGCGCAAAACCACATTTCCAGAGTGCATGACGCAAATCAGCCTCGGTTTCGCCTGAAAAGGCAGTGGCATCGATTCTCCGCCCCTGAAGCGCTGCAACTTTTCCGCCGATCATCTCGAGCACATGCCCGACAGTCATCCTCGACGGGATTGCGTGTGGATTGAGTATTAAATCAGGGACAAGCCCCTGCTCTGTGAATGGCATATCCTCGTACGGTACAATCAATCCGATGACCCCTTTCTGACCGTGCCTCGATGCAAATTTGTCCCCGATCTCAGGTATCCGCTGGTCCCTGACCTTCACCCTTGCAAGCCGGGTTCCGTACGATTCGGTCACAATTACGGTATCCACGATTCCTTTCTCGTTTGATCGCATCGTAACCGAGTTTTCGCGGCGTTCCTGCGGAGTAAGTCCGAGTTCTGTTGGTTCTTCGATAAATCTCGGTGGGGACGTCTTTCCGATGAGAACGTCTCCGGGACTCACAACCGTCTCCGGATTGATCAGACCGTCAGCATCCAGATGCGCGTAGGCATCCTCGCCTCTTGCACCCCTCACCTCGGCATCAGGAATCTCAAACCGATCCTCCTGACCCCCTGGATAGCGCTGCTCATCTCCTTCGAGCGTTCTGAAGAAGTGACTGCGTCCGAGCCCGCGTTCGATTGCGCCCTTGTTCACAACGAGCGCATCTTCGATGTTGTACCCCTCAAACGAGAGCACAGCCACAATAAAGTTCTGCCCGGCAGGGCGATCGTCCGCACCGATTGCATACGCTGTCGATGTGCTCACGATCGCGTGCTGTGGGTAGTGGAGAATGTGCCCGCGAGTATCGGGTCTCAGCTTGGTGTTCGCTGACGGAACTCCGATGCACTGCTTGACCATAGCAGCACCCATCGTGTTCCTGGGGCTCGCATTGTGCTCTGGAAACGGGACCATGCCCGTGCATATTCCAAGAATCAGAGACGGATCGATCTCGAGATGGGTATGTTCAGACGTAAGATCATCTTCGTTTATCGCAATGAGTGCATTCTCTTCCTCTTCGGCATCCAGATACTCAATTACGCCTTCTGCTACGAGATCACCAAAGTCGATCTCGCCGTTTTCAAACCTTTCGAGCTGCTCCTCTGTTGCGAGCAAACTTCCACCCTCTGCCACCAACAGTGGTCGGCGAGCCCTGCCCATGTCGGTGTTGAGGATTATATCACGCCCCTGGAGCGCGGCATTGAGCTGGTGGCTGATTATACCTCGCCTCCGTTTTGCTCTGATCTCGCGCACCAGACCCTCCGGATTTTCATGGATGCCGATCAGAGCACCATTCAAGAATATCTTACCTGTCATTGATTAATACCTTCCTTAAGCCCTCGTCCCCTCTCTATCATCCGGTCTATCACACCGCAACGACGCCGCACATATACAGCTCGCTCTCAATATCCCTGGTGTCCTCAATTCCGGTTGAGAGTTCCACCATCTGGGCAAAGTTCTTTACAAGACCACAGTTCGGACCTTCCGGAGTTTCGGATGGGCAGAGTCTGCCCCACTGAGTCGGATGCAGATCCCTCGCCTCGAAATGTGGCTGCGTCCTCGACAGTGGCGAGATCACCCTCCGCAGATGTGATAATGTGGATATGTGATCCGTGCGGTCTAGCAACTGCGCAACGCCTGTACGTCCTCCGACCCAGTTTCCGGTTGCAAGAGGGTATACGATCCGTTGCGTGAGAACGTCCGGACGTATCACAGTCATGATGTTTAATTCCCGCTTTCTCATACTCGCACGCTCTATCTGGTACTTGATGTCCCTGGCGAGCCGATTGAACGAGACCCGAAACAGATCCTCCATCAGATTACCTGCAAGCTTCAGTCTTTTGTTCGCATAGTGATCCTTGTCATCCGCACTTCTTCGCCCAAGAGCCAGTTCAAAACAGGCTTCAGCCATCCTTGCCAGAAAGTGAGCCTTGACCAGCCGATCGTTCACATCGTTGCCGAGATGTGGGAGCAGATATCTGTCAAGCACATAGCCAATTCTCCGTGTCTGGTACTCCTTCGCCTGCCGTGCCGCAACAATCCCCCCTATCTCGTGAAGCGCATCCTCCTGTGTTGCCACTCCAAGATTGTAGCTCGCCTCCAGGTTCTCTGCCATGAACTCCTGAATCTCGGGGTCATCCGAGACCGCTGTCACGAGGTCAGAATCAGTCTCGAGCCCGAGCGCCTTGGCAAGCACGACAAAGTTGATTTTGCCCGGAACCGATGGAAACGAGACCTCGAGTATCGATTTCCGCCCGCGCGTGGGATCCCCGGGTACCGAGCTCGAA
>JGI12150J12686_102150_pt1 | contig 35200 bp, 39 predicted proteins | sample ANMFosRound1_FD_12686 | JGI IMG/M metagenome (IMG submission 12686)
TGGTCGACTCTAGAGGATCCCACCTTCCGGATATGCCAGTCCTCGTCCACCAGTGCACAAACGAGCGGAGCAACGGCTGATCCTCCGATTTTCTCCAGTTTATCCCACTCCTTCCTTCCGATCAGGTACTGAACTCGTCCTGCGGCATCTCCCGGGCGCCACCCCATCCCATCGAGTGCTGCTGCCGCACTTTCACGCACGTCCATGGATTCGTCCTCCAGAGCCCGGGCAAGGTATTCAGCCGCCCTCCTGTCGCCAATCGTCCCCAGCGATTGCGCCGCATTCTTCCGAACCTGCTCATCCTCATCCTTCAGAGTCCGGACAAGGTATGGTGTCGCCCTCGTGTCGTGCATCTCGCCTAAAAGCCGCGCTGCATTCTCGCGGGCATACGACTGCTTGTCATTCAGAACCTGAACGAGCGGAGCAACGGCTGGCTCCCCGATCTCCACCACTTTGTCCCATTCCTTCCTTCCGATCCGGTAATACGCAGCTCCGGCGGCATCTCCCGGGCGCCACCCCATACCCCCGAGAGTCCTCGCTGCAATCTCCCTGACATACCAGTCATCGCACATCAGAGCCTGAACAAGTGACTCAACGGCTGGAGCACCGATTCCCACGAGCGTTTTTGCTGCAATCTCCCTGACATACCAGTCATCGTGTGTCAAAGTCCGAACAAGCGGCGCAACCGCCGGTGCTCCGATTCTCATGAGAGCTTTTGCTGCAATCTCCCGGACATCATTCTCGTCATCCCCAAGAGCCTGAATAATAGGCTCAATTGCCTGTTTGCCACCGATTGCCCCGAGAACCCGGACCGCGCTCTTCCTGACATTCTTATCTGCATCACCTGCCACCCGGATGAGCGGCTCGAGCACTCGCATGTCCCCTGTCGTCCCAAGAGCCGTGACCACTCGCTCCCGCACATACCAGTCACCGTCCTCCAGCGCCCGGATGAGCAGTTCAACAGCGGGCGACCCAACCATCCCGAGCGCATCTGCCGCCTCCGCTCGAATGGTCGGATCAGCGTCTTTCAAAGACTTCGAGAGCCCCTTCAGCTTGAACGAATCGAATATCCCCATTCTACCCCCTGTTTCGGAGACTACCACTAATCTTCTATTGAATCGCGGAACTTATAATTTTTGGGTCTTTGTGTACCATCGCGTTGCAGTGACCAAAACCCCGGAGACTTTTGATATTTTCGAAATAAGGTTTTGGAAAACCACAGCGGACACAGAGTGACACAGAGTGGGCGAAAGATAAAAATAACAACTCTCTGTGACCTTCTGTGCTCTCTGTGGTTTAATTTTCATTGCCATAACCGGATCCTCCGGAAGAGTGAAAAAGTGCTTGCACTCGCGAATTACCAGAGAGCCCAATTTTTTTGTGAGCCGATCCGGTCACGATCCCAGTCTCAGCGCAGTTTTCCATCGGTCTCGTGGTAAATGATGCTACCGCAATGCTTGCAGTGCGTGGCATCGGCATCATGGTACATGAGACCGCATTTCTCGCATGCCACAACCCGTTTTCCGGAAACTGAGAACATAAACTCCTTTATCAGCAAACCAAGCTGCCACGGCACGATAGCAATGCTGACCAGTATCATGAGAACGGTTATAAGCCGCCCGAGTGGGGTTACTGGAACGACATCGCCAAAACCGACTGTTGTTAGTGTCACTATCGAGAAGTACATCGCAGAGCCGAGGTCATTGATTTTCGGGTTATCAGCCTGTTCAGCCGCATAGATGAACGATGAGGAGACAAAGATGATTGAAACGATTGTAAATATGATCTTGATGATTCTTATGTCGTGCATCTTTGCATCCTCTGAGAGGAACGCACCTGTGTCTACAAACCGCATGAACCTGAAGATGCGGAATACCCTGAAGATGCGCACAAACCTGAGGTCCAGGAACGTGATGAACGTGGGTATAATTGCAACGAGGTCTATGATGCTGTAGATTTCAAAAACGTGTTGTACCTTCTTTTCTGCAACCCACAGCCTCAAGACATACTCCAGTACGAAAATGGAGACTGTGACAACCTCAATATCCCAGAAAATACCAGGATTCGCATTGTGAAAGTAACTCTCCACGATGAAGACGAGTACCGTAAAAAGATTGAGGCATATTATGGATAAATCGATAAACCTCCCTTCCGATGTCGTGGTGTCATGTAGATAGAATGCAACCTTCTCTTTTGTGGTTCCACGCCCGGAGTGCATAGAATTAACATCGACTGACTATGCTCATATAAATTCGCATGAAACACAATTCCACCCCCAAAAATCCGAAACCTTAAGACGCCAATAACAAAAAGAATATATTCAATAAATTCACATATAGTACAAGCGGAGGAGTTGCAATCAAACAGGAGATATGGATCGAGAAATACCGACCAAAGAAGCTATCAGATGTGGTCGGTCAGGATAACACGATTAAACGGCTGATTTCCTACGTCCACACAAAAAATTTACCGCATCTGCTGTTCACAGGTCCGCCCGGTGTCGGCAAGACAGCATCTGCCGTATCGATTGCACGGGAACTCTTTGGCGATACATGGCAGTCCAATTTCATCGAACTGAATGCCAGCGATGAGCGCGGAATCGATGTGGTGCGGCACAAGATCAAGAACTTTGCCAGAACCTCGCCTGTCGGAGACGCCGAGTTCAAGATCATCTTCCTGGACGAGGCTGATGCCCTGACATCTGATGCCCAGTCTGCGCTGCGCAGAACAATGGAGCAGTACACAAAAACGTGCAGGTTCATCATGTCCTGTAATTATTCATCAAAAATTATAGAACCACTCCAATCGAGATGCGCGGTCTACCGGTTCAGCGCAATCACGGCTGATGCGGTCGAGGAGCGGGTCAGGCACATAGCGCTCTCCGAACACCTTGAGATTACCGAGGATGGGTTCACCGCAATCAAGTACGTGGCACGCGGTGACATGCGCAAGGCGATAAATGCGCTGCAATCCGCAGCTATGCTCGACGCAAAGATTGATCGCGATGCAATATACCAGATAACTGCAACGGCACGCCCGGAGGAGATTGAAAATCTCGCTCTGAGTGCATACAAAGGCGATTTTGCAAAATCTCGCAGAAAGCTGGAGGATCTGCTGACCAAACAGGGGTTATCTGGCGAGGATGTTGTCGGGCAGATATACCGGGCGATGTTCAACATCAAAGAAATTCCTGACCGCAAAAAGGTCGAATTGATCGATAAAATTGGGGAAATAGATTTCAGGATCACTGAAGGGGCAAACGAGAGGATACAACTCGAAGCGCTACTCGCATGCTTTGTACTATCCGGAGGAGCTTACAATGATTGATCGAGTACCTACCGGCATACCCGGGTTCGATGAACTCTGCGAAGGCGGACTGATCAAAGATCGGACATACCTGCTCTCAGGAACGTCCGGAACCGGCAAGACAAACTTCGCATTCCAGTTTCTATACAGTGGAATCACTGAGTACGGTGAGAACGGAATCTTTGTTGCGACCGAGGAGCGTCCCGAGCAGATCCGGGAGAATCTGTCGGGATTCGGATGGGATCTGCAGGCGCTCGAGGATGAAGGAAAACTCGCGATCATTGATGCATGCTCCACAAAGATCGGAGTCCCGTCGCAGGAACAGTATGTGGATACGCGACCATTCGATATGCGCGCTCTTCTTAACCAGATCATCGCAATACAGGATATGAGTGGCGCAAAACGCGCTGTGGTCGATTCGAGCACTTCGCTCGGGTTCCATCTCCAGGATCCTGCAAAGATCAGAATCGAGTTGCTCAAACTGAGCACAACCCTTGAGATTCTCGGTCTCACATCGTTTATGACCTGTGAGACCATTGAAGACACCCTGTACAGCAGATTCGGCGTTGAGAACTTCGTTACCGAGGGCACGATCATGCTGTACAACAGGCGGTATGAGAACGTGCGTGTCCGCAGCATGGAGATCTTCAAGATGCGCGGGTCGGATCACAGCAAAGGCATTCACCCCTACGAGATCACGTCGAGCGGAATTGTCATCCACCCGCACGAAGAAGTCTACTGAGATATAAGATGCGCCTCCACGACCTCCTGAATCTCGACGCCGCAGAGCCCATCTTTCTTGCGGAGAATAGCTTCAGTGACCTGAGGCGAACACCGACAACAGAAGAGTATCTCCAGGAATTTGAGAGAATCGGCGATATGAGTTCCGCACGACCGGTTCAACTGGTCGACAACGGCGCAACCATCGCATTTGCTCTCTATCTGCGTTCGCAGGGCATTGATCACTGGCTCGTCTTGACAAACATAATCTCAAAAGATGAGCGCTTCGCCGAGAGGGTGCGTACCATCGCAGGCAACGGCTGCGAAGTAATCGAGATCGATTTCTCCGAGCTGCGTTCTGCGGTAATTGAATATTATTCCATATTTCTTGCGAACCAGTGGTTATGCGAGTCATGCGCACGTGAAGAGCTTCCATATCTCGATATCGGCACCTTTACATCGGTTCATGAACTCCTGCATGGGGGGCTTGAAGATGTACCGGGGGTGCTGGATGGGCCGGATGGGCCGGATGGGCGGGGTGTTCCGGATGCGCAGAACGAGAGAGACGAACGGCTGTTGCATCTTCTTCGCAGGAGCCTGCCCGATTTACCGGATGCGGACGCAGACGTGCTCGAGATCTGTTGCGGGGCGGGGGGCGCGACAGGCGTGCTCCACAGTCTCGGCTGCGACCCGATCTGCATCGATTACGACAAATGTGACATCTGCGATGGACTCAGAAGCGGTGCGCTCCACGAGAGCCGGTCGATCGTTCTTGATGCAACAGAACTCTCCATGTTCTTCGGAAGGGAGTTCGACTGCGTGACCGGATTCATGATAGGTCCGATCCAGCCGTTCAACAAGGATATCTGGGCAACCATCCTGCGCGAATCAACAAAGGTCGTGCGGACTGGCGGCACACTGATCTTCACGTTCTACGCCGCATGCGAACTCGAGTTTGCTGCAGAGGTTTTCGGTTGCTGCGGTGTATCCGGGCGCGGCTTCGAGAACCTCCCGGATCTGCCTGATATCGGGTATGATCGGTGGGCGTATATCGGTTCGGTGTGATCGCATGCCGGCGTACAATATGTTTGATGTCTGCAGCCGCCGACGCATCGGCGCGCTTTTAAGATATGTGACCGCATATACGTTACATACTCAAATGGAGGGAACACGGATTGAAAATTCTTGTAAGCGATCCTATCGCAGAAGATGGTTTGGAGCTGCTCAGAACCGAGCATGATGTGGACGTAAACACCGGTCTTTCCGAAGAGGAACTGGTGAAGATTATACCCGGGTACGATGCCCTCGTAATCAGAAGTGGAACAAAAGTAACAGAAAAGATCATAAACGCGGCAGACCGCCTCAAGATCGTTGGCAGGGCTGGTGTCGGCGTTGACAACGTCGATGTCGCAGCAGCAACAAAGAAAGGCATAATCGTTGCGAATACTCCGGAAGGGAACACGATCTCGGCAGCAGAGCACACGGTTGCCATGATGCTTGCGCTCTCCAGAAACATACCGCAAGCAGACCGATCGCTGAAGGCAGATGAGTGGAACCGCAAGCGATTCACTGGTGTTGAGGTCAGAAACAAAGTCCTCGGCACAATCGGTCTCGGAAGGGTCGGTATCGAGGTTGTGAAGCGTGCGCAAGGCATGGCGATGAAAATCCTTGCGTATGACCCGTTCATACCGAAAGATCGTGCGAAAGAGCTTGGAATCGAACTGGTCGATCTTGACACCATACTGAGAGCGTCCGACTACATCACAGTACACACGCCGCTCACCGACGAGACGAGAGGCATGGTCAGTGATTCTCAGTTCGAGATGATGAAGCCGGGAGTCAGGATCATTAATTGTGCACGCGGCGGGATTATCGACGAGGATGCGCTCGCACGTGCGGTTGAGGCTGGTAAGGTCTCCGGAGCGGCGCTCGATGTCTTTGTGAACGAGCCGCCGAAAGGGAGCCCGCTACTCAAGCTGGAGCGCGTGATTGTAACTCCCCATCTCGGAGCATCCACTGCTGAGGCGCAGGTCGCAGTTGCGGTTGATGTCGCAGAGCAGGTGCTTGCAGCACTCAGGGGTGAGTCTGTGACGACTGCGATCAACCTGCCGCCGGTCCGTCCGGACGCTATGAATGTTGTTGCACCCTACATCACTGTTGCAGAGACGATAGGCGCAATGAGTGCCCAGTTGCTCGGGAATTTCGATGCGATCGAGATCGGATACACCGGCAAAATCTTTGATACGGATCTACGGATGGTCACGCTCGCAGCACTGAAAGGCGTTCTCTCACAGTCGATGGGTCCGAGCGTCAACTATGTGAATGCTCCGGCACTTGCAAAGGAGCGGAAGATAAAGGTCAAGGAGAGTAAATCGGTTGAATCAGAGGAGGTACAGTCGATTACGATCGGGTTGTCCGGAGGGGGTGAGTCACGTTCGGTCACAGGCACGCTCATCGGAGACGGTATGCGATTACTCGATATCGACGGATGCCATCTTGATATCGCGCCATCGAGGCTAATGATCGTCGCACGGCATGAAAACCGACCGAACATCATCGGTCCGTGCTGCATGATACTTGGCAGGGAGAACATCAACATATCCGGAATGCAGGTCAGTGAAACCGGCTCGGATGGAATATCGATCATGATTCTGAATCTCGACTCGGATATCTCTGATGCGCTGTTAAATGAGATCAGGACGGTCGACGGCATCTCTGATGCGGAACCGATCCGGTTACGGTTATGATTGCTGGCATGGATATGAGAAAACGCATTTACTACCATTTCCCGAAGCGTGATACGCATTTCGAGCAGAGGTACCGGTACTATGGCGATCTCCCGTATCTGGTCCGGACGATGGCGGGAATCGATGGTAAACACGGGATGTTCGCGACCGAATCACCGGATCGCAGGGGGCACAGTATTCAGGCACGGCGATGCCTCGAGGTATATATCGTTGAGAACAACCTCGAGTTCGTGCATCTAACCCTCGATAACGTGGAAGAGATTCTGGGGGGGATCGAGAGCGATGGCATGCTCGATTTCAAGATGCCGTTGAAATACAGTTACCTCGATGGGAAATACAATCGCATCCCGTTCGCTGGCGATGATTATCTGGTGCGTGCGAACCTGGATGGTGATCTCCTGACGCTCCAGGTCCATCTCGATGCCGGTTACGGGAGAACCGAATGCGGGCGTGTGGCTGACACGATCGTTGAAGAACTGCGGCGCGGAATGGGATGATGCTGAAACAGGTCATCTCTTACGTCTTCAGGAAGAAGGGCGGGACGATATCAATCAGCGAATTCGTGTTTGCGCTCTCGCTCGACCTGAAATGGTTCTCGCCTGATCAGGCTGAGTCTGTGCTGAAGACTGCGGAAAAGGAAGGACTCGTGCAGATCGTAGGCGACATGGTGGAACCGCTACTTGACCCCAATTCCGTCGAGATTCCGATCGATTTCAAACCTGATCAGAGCATATTTGCAGAGAAGACTACGGAGACCATCTTTGATCAGGTAATCGACCGATTGCAATCGTCCGGTGCAATGGGCAGATCTGAGATCGTACGCACGATACACGAGAAGCAGAACGATCTGGGCATCGTTGAGACTGATGCGACTGCACTGCTGGTTGCGAGGATGCATGGGATCGATGTGACCGACCTGATCGATGAAGCGTACGATCGTTTGATCTGACACGCTGTTCTCACTGTGCGATCAGCGATTCCAACTCAGCATCCGCTTCAAATTAAGTGGTAACCGGGGCACCATCTAAAAAATAGGCGATTTATGATACTCATCGTAGATCCAGACTTCACAAATTTACGCAGATGTTGCCTTACATCAGTGTGGCACTGTCTGGAAATCCAGTGATTTCCGTCAATGGTCAGTTGGATGTACAACAACACAAAAGACGTGAAGACCGCGATTGACAACACTCTTCGCGTCTCTGCACCTTTGCGCCCTTGCGTTAAATTGAAAAACAATAACGCAAAGGCGCAAAGACGCGATGGCGCAAAGAACAAAAATCTCTGGGCGTATTTCACTGGAATTTTCGATTGTGCCCATCAGTGTAATCCGTGTTAATCTGTGGCTAATATGGCTTTTAACCACAGATTAACACTGATGAACACAGATTGAGGTTTTTATATATCTATATATATATCTTTCAGAAAGACTGAAGATGAGTTTTATCATACTTTTTGAAGTGGGTACTCCAATTCAATGTTTCAGTTCGACGACCTTCAGCGACAACCCCTTCGCACACTCCTCAGGCGTATCCCCGATCACCTCGGAGATTGTGCATTTGTCTCCGAACTCCACCCCTGCGGGATGGCACAGGTCATATATTGTACACTCGCCTCTTTTACACGAAGGCGGCTCAAAGACAACTTTCGACCCCTTGAACGCTTTTTTTGATTCGATTGCGGATATGATCGGGGACTCCACAACTTCGACTGCCTGCACGCCCTCATCATGAACATAGCAATTGTGCTGGGTGGATGTTCGGACATTCACGATACGATATTTTCTTCCGATGCTCAGGTTCATGCAACTGTTTTTGAACCTGCACTCCTCGCATTCAGGGGCAGGACCTTTAAATATAAATTCTAATCCAACCTTTGCAAGCCGTACTCCGATAAGTGTGATTGTACTATCAAGTTCCATCATATTCACCTTACTCTTTGAGATGTGGTCGCCAAGTATTAAAATCTTGACCCAACAACTTTACGTTTACCTGCCAACAAAGACCACTCCATGAAATGCCAACTCCAGTGCATCGAGTGCCATGCAACGTATGATCCGGATGAGATCATATACCTCTGCCCGTCGTGCGGCGGGCTGCTTGAGGTCGTCTACGACCTGCCATCAATTGATATCGACTTTCACACATCCGGCGAATGCAGATCGGTCTGGAAATATCGATCGCTCCTTCCCGTAGAACGTGATCCTGTGACAATCTGCGAGGGCGGAACCCCGTTGTATCGCATCGGGCGGCTTGCCAAGGATATGGGTGCCCGCGAGATGTTTGTTAAGCACGAGGGTTTGAACCCGACAGGCTCGTTTAAGGATCGTGGCATGACTGTTGGCGTCACCAGGGCGCTTGAACTCGGAATGAAGACGGTTGCGTGCGCATCCACCGGGAACACGTCAGCCTCGCTCTCGATATATGCCGCAAAGGCGGAAATCCCTGCAGTTGTGCTGCTTCCAGGTGGCAAGGTTGCTCTCGGCAAGGTTGCACAGGCATTGATCCACGGCGCAAAGGTCTTGAATGTCCGGGGAAACTTCGATCAGGCGCTCCAGCTCGTGCGAGAGGTCTGCGACGAGTATGGGTTTTATCTCTTGAACTCTATCAATCCGTTCAGGCTGGAGGGGCAGAAGACGATCGCATTCGAGATTGCGGACGAACTCGGGTGGGAGGTTCCGGATCGGGTCATCCTTCCGGTGGGCAACGCCGGAAACATCTCTGCAATCTACAAGGGCTTCAAAGAACTGCGGGAATGCGGCATCACTGATACGGTCCCGAAGATGACCGGCATTCAGGCGGAAGGTGCACGCCCGGTCGTGGATGCGATAGACCGCGGGCTGGACAAAATAGCGCCCGAACCAAATCCCGAGACGATTGCAACAGCGATACGGATTGGGGACCCTGTAAATGCTGCAAAAGCCCTTCGTGCGATCAGGGAATCGGGAGGGCTCGCAATCTCGGTAACGGATGATGAGATCATTCAGGCGCAGCGCGATCTGGCATCGCTTGAGGGGATCGGAGTTGAGCCTGCAAGCGCTACATCGGTCGCTGGCATGCGTAAGCTGCTTGCGGATGGTACAATTGATTCTGACGAGCGGATCGTCTGCATCACAACCGGTCATCTGCTCAAGGATCCAACCGAGGTCGTGGAGGTCTGCGCAAAGCCGATCGAGGTGGATGCCACTATCGAGGCGGTGCGAAAGGCGGTCTTCGGGTAGTCCGAGGTCTAATCGGGGGCGAGATGATGATGGAGACGATGTATAAGATTCGAACGCTCGAAAAATTGGTAGATGTTGGCACAGAAGATGGGTTGATCGATAAGACTATCAGCAAACTTATCCAATATAAAACGGGTAAGATTGAGCGTGAATTGCAGGAATTGGAAGGTGCTATGAAGAAATTTGAATCGAAATATCATAAGGATACGGAAACTTTCTATGAACAGTTTGAAGATGGTGGATTGGGGGATGAAATGGATTTTTTTGAATGGTATGCTCTTTGTGATATGCACAAACGGATCATACAGAGACTGAACATCGCAGAAAGGGGATAAATTGGATATACGTGAATATTTCGATGGATTGAAACTATGTTTGATCATCGATCCCATTGTAGAATCAGTCGAGATAATAAATGAGAAAATCGGGGAAAAAGAAGGGTATTTGAGAGTTACAATCAAATTTCCGGATGATAGCGTTATGCACTGCTTTGAGTATGTGCTATACTCCACACCGCCACAACTTGAGATTTTTTTACATAAGTGTCAGTTAGATGTGCGACCAGAGTTTAACGCCATCCTTTGCGTCTCTGCGACTTTGCGTCTTCGCGTTAAACCGAGAACGCAAAGGCGCAAAGGCGCGGAGACGCAAAGATTGAATGAAACTCTTGATCGGCTATCCTGTTGTATATGCCTCGGTCTTGTGTGTTTATGGTCAAATTGGCAATTACAAAAATCACAGTTTATGCCGGTGGTGAGCATATTTGATGAAACAGTCGAAATTTCAAAATATAATTTCCACTGGCAGGACGCTACAGGAAATTTAATTCGCAGGTGGGACAATGCCCCACATCACCCCGAACTTGACAATTACCCACATCACGTCCATGCGAAAGATACTGTGAGTGCGTCAAGTGAGATCGGTATCAGAACGGTTTTAAGTGTGGTGAAGTCCATTCTTAACCCGCGAAATCAGCACACAAGGATTGCAAATTCCACGAATTGATACCACCCGTAAATATAATTTGGAACTCTATACAACCGCCACAGAGAAAACAGAGGATGGATGTAGGGGCACGGAAAAGGCGTCTCGGCGTTCTCTGTTGCCAGAAATCACAAAAACAGATACGGTTTAGTAGAATATGAACGCAAACATCTACGAGATATTCAACTCCATTCAGGGCGAAGGGATCTATGCCGGCGCAAGACAGATCTTTGTCAGGTTCTGCGGCTGCCAGCTCAATTGTGGATACTGTGATACCCAGGAGGCGCAGTCTCCGGTCGATAGATGCAGAATTCACGACCGCCACATCAACAACCCTCTGAATGTCAACACAACAATCGACGTCATCGATAGTCTCTGGACACCATCCACCAGACACATCAGTTTGACTGGGGGTGAGCCGCTCCTGCACTCCGGTTTCATCAAAGAACTTGCAGGATGCACTTCGAGACCGCTGTATCTGGAGACGAACGCGGGAATCCCGGATGCTGCCGGAATGGTGGCAGATGCAATCGACATCGCCGCGTGCGACATCAAGCTTCCCGAGCACCGGTCAACAGACGAGTACGATCACCTCCTCGGTTATGAACTGGAGACGATCGGGATTTTCCATTCGAGAGGCGTCGAAACCTTTGCCAAGATCATCGTGCTCCGGGAAACAACAATTGAAAGCATCAAAAAGGCAATTTTTGGCATCGAAGCAATCGATAGCGCAATCCCACTGATTTTACAGCCGGCAACCCCCCTGGATCTCAATATGGGTCAATTGCTTGGTCTGATGGACTTTGCAGGCATGCACCTCTCCGATATCCGCATAATTCCGCAGATGCACCGACTGATCGGAGTTCCCTGATTAATTTTATATAGCATAGCAGCAGATTGTTATCTGAGGGTCTGCGGATGGATAAATGGCAGGTTAATCTACACATACCGGATATCGGCTCGATGTTTACGCTGAGCACTGTGGGGATATGTTCAGCGTTAATCGCTCTTGCGGAGATCACATACATGATGATGATCATAACAACCGCTTACGAGACCAACGGAAAGGACTGGCTTCTGGATCTGCTGTGCGCAGAAGCGTTCACAGAGGAGATTACGTACGTTCTCGTATCTTCTGTCCTTCTTCTCCTATCTGCGATCGTTTTTCTCGTGACGATGTGCATTTCACTCTTCGAACTGAACTGGGTCCGGAGTGGACACAGACCGCATCTAAAGATCTTGTCCATATTGTTCATGATCGGTCTGGTTCTGCTCTCGCTCACCCTACTATCCACGCTCATCATCACCAGGTACGGCGTCGGGATGTTCGGACTGGTACGATAATCGGAGGCTCCTATGACAGCAACAACTGCGACAACCATAACAAATTGGATAGACAAACTTAAGGGCACAAACGGGAACGGCAACGGGAACGGGAACGGGGGCAGAATTGATCCCACCTCGATAGTCGGAACAATAGTAGAACAACCACCTGAAACAGTGGACGCAATAAAAAAAGAACTGAGCGACCTCACGAAGGTGCAAACGAAGACCCGGCGTGTGCTTTACCCGTTTTCAGCGATCATCGGGCAAGAACAGATGAAACGCGCGCTGATTTTGAATGCGATCAACCCGTCGGTCGGCGGGGTCTTGATCCGTGGTCAAAAGGGCACAGCGAAATCGACTGCTGTGCGGGGACTCGCGGAGGTGCTCCCTGATGTCGAGATTGTGCAGGGGTGTAGATTCAACTGCGATCCGGCACATCCGGACAAATTCTGCTGGGAATGCCGGGAGCGCGCCGAGGCGGGCGAACTCGATGTCGAGAAGCGTATGATGCGCGTGGTCGATCTCCCGGTCGGCGCGACCGAGGATCGGGTTGTCGGGAGCCTCGATATCGAAAAGGCGCTAAAACAGGGTTTGCAGGCGTTCGAGCCCGGGATACTTGCGGATGCGAATCGAGCCATCCTGTACGTGGACGAGATCAATCTCCTTGATGATTACGTGGTCGATGCTCTGCTGGATGCTGCGGCGATGGGCGTCAACACGGTCGAGCGTGAGGGCGTCAGCGTGAGCCACCCGGCACAGTTCATAATCGTCGGTAGCATGAACCCCGAGGAAGGTGAACTGCGCCCGCAACTACTTGACAGGATTGCGCTGCAGGTCGAGGTCGAGGGTATTCCCGATATCGAGCAGCGAATAGAGATCGTTGTCAGGCAGAACGAATTTCTGAGAGACCCACTGGAGTTCAGGCGGCAGTATGACGGGGATCAGGAGCGTCTGCGTGCGAGAATCGTGCAGGCACGGAGCCTGCTATCGAGAATCACGATGCCGTCCGAGTATCTACGGACCATCGCACGGATCTGCATCGAGTTTCGGGTGGACGGGCATCGTGCCGACATCATGATTGACCGGGCGGCACGGACGAATGCAGCTTACGAGGGCAGAGACCGGGTGATTGAGGATGATTTAATCGAGGCGGCGGAGCTTGTGCTTCCGCACAGGATGAGAAAGCGTCCGTTTGAGGAGGAGGAGTTCAGCACGGAGCGGTTAAAGGAGATTGTGCGGGTGTAGGTGGGGGGTTTTTGGCTCTCCGGTGGAACCTGCTCAATACCGTATGGTAGGAACCACAAGATTACACGGATTTCCACAAGATGGGTTCTATCTCGCGTTGCAGTGACCAACACATATTAACCTGACTTTCGGATGGGGGGGAATGTACGACATTACAAACACCATCCGCAAGCCGGAGTTGATGGACAAACCCAACAAAGCTCTATCGCATATTGAACAGAATGAATATCCGTGATCCTGCTGGACTCGCTATAAAATTTGGCATATAGGTTGTTTTGTCTCAGTTATGTTGGCAGCAAAATCCGGATACCTGAAAGTCATGTTGTAGAATCTTTGAAGGACTCCTATAAATATGAAACGCGTGATACTTGTCCAGCGAAATTGCCTCACAAACGGTGAGTCAAAAAACATACGACAACTTATCGAATTGCAGGATCTGGCAATATCTGCAAACTACACGGTGGTTGGCGATGTTACGCAAACAAGAAGACCTGACAGGAAGTACCAGATCGGGCGTGGAAAAGTTGAAGAACTTGCCTTGATGGTGATAGAGTTGGGTGCTGACGGGATCATTTTTTCCAATCAGTTGAGTGCAACACAGATATACAACATATCCGAGACCTGCAAGTGTGAGGTGATTGACAAGTTCCAGTTGATACTTGAAATATTTGCGGAGCGAGCAACCACAAAACGTGCCAAACTTCAGGTCGAACTTGCAAAATTCCAGTACGAACTCCCAAAAGCAAAGGCGATTGTATCACTTCTTAAAAAGGAAGAGCGCCCCGGGTTTATGGGACTTGGGAGTTATGAGGATTCGTATGAGCAGGACCTTAAGAGCAGGATAAGCCGAATAAAAAAAGAGCTTGCAAGTGTCCAAAAAGACAATGAATCACGACGGATCAAGCGGCATGAACATGGTTTTTCAATTGTAGCACTGGCAGGCTATACCAGTGCCGGAAAAAGCACCCTTTTCAACGCACTTGTGGATGAAGATGTACACGTTGCGGATATGCTTTTCACAACACTTCTGCCAACAACACGCGCGCTGAATATCCGTGGGCGCCGTGTACTGTTGACTGACACGGTCGGCTTTATTGAAGATCTGCCACACTGGATGATTGATGCGTTTCGTTCAACACTGAACGAGATATTCCTTGCCGATGTCATCCTGCTTGTTGTTGATGCCAGCGAATCTCCTGACATCATGCGGAAAAAACTTGACACCTCATACAACACATTGTGGGAACAGATAAAAGGAGTTCCCATCATCACTGTGCTGAGCAAAATTGACCGAATTACAGGAGATGAACTGAAAGAGCAACTTGAAAATGTAGGGTACCTTGCTCCAAATCCTGTTGCGGTCTCTGCAAAAAATGGTTGGGGATTTGCGGAACTTAAGACGGAGATATATGGGCAGCTCCCAAAATGGAAACGCGACACGGTTTCATTGCCAATGTCGGAATATGGGATGTCAATTGTATCATGGTTGTTTAATGAAGGTATTGTGCACAGCATCAATTACAAAGACCGGATCATAGTCGATTTTGAAGCGCGGGATGAGATTATTCTAAAGGCGGGAATAATCGAAAAAAAGAGGTAACTATACTCAGCGACCAGCATAAACTGCGATTGGGCGCTGTTTGGAAATCACTGGATTTCCAGACAGTGCCGCCCGCGGATATCCGCACAATATTAAAGTAAGCGCCTTCCGGTGCCCGGGTCACTTCCACAATCCCCTGAGTGCCACCCGCTCGAGCACGAGTTTTGGAATCTTTGCCTCACTCACTGTCGCAATCTCGCTTCCAGTGATCCCGAAGAAGGAGACGATTGTATCCCGCTTTTCGTGCCTGTACTTCATCACATCTGCCGCCACAACGAGGCTCGCAAGCTCGCTTTTCGCCACATCCGGGATATTCTCCCCGACTGCGATTATCACCACATCGTTTCTGCCGGTTCTAACACCCATTGCGAGTGCCCTCTTGATCTGGCGGTTTCCGGATGCGTACAGCATAATCTCCATTCCGAGATCATCAGAGATGTTGCAGGAGCGCGCAGTTGCCCGGACCGCTTTTTCCACTGCTGCGATTATATGCTCTTCGCCTGCCGTCTTTCCGGCGTCGATTGCCTGAACCGTGATGTCGTGGCTGGATGCGATATTGTTCAGTCGGAGAAGGAACTCCTCAATCACTGGTATCTCGCAGGTTCCGGCTATTATATGTATGTCCATGGTTGTATTGGTTGTCGGTATTGGTTGTCAGGGCGATCATGCAGTGGTTGGCGTCAGTTTTTGGCTTGCATGGTTAAAAGAATTTTTAATGCATTAATACAATTGATACACCGTGCATACATCGGGGCAGCGAGATGGATTGATATGATGCAGCATGTAATCAGCATAAAAGATTTTTCGCGCGGCACAATAGATGGCATTCTTGATCGTGCCGCAGAACTCGAATCGATTGCGTGTGGCGGATCATCGAATATCCTCTCTGGCAGGATACTTGCAACACTCTTCTATGAGCCGAGCACCAGAACCCGGCTCTCATTTGATTCTGCGATGAAACGGCTCGGTGGCAATGTCATCGATTTTGGTTCGATTGAGGTGTCATCGATTGCGAAGGGCGAGAACCTTGCAGACACAATCTCTGTACTTAGTGGATACGCGGATGCGATCGTGCTCCGGCATCCGAAGGAGGGTGCGGCACGGATGGCGTCCGAATTCTCGTCGGTTCCGGTCATAAACGCTGGCGATGGTGCGGGACAGCATCCGACGCAGACGCTTCTCGATCTGTATACAATAAGAAAAGAGAGTAAGCTTAATGGGGTGAAGATTGCACTTGTCGGGGATCTTAAGTACGGTCGGACGGTCCATTCGCTTGCACATGCGCTGTCGATGTACAATTCTGAGATATATCTCGTATCGCCGGAGCAGTTGAAGATGCCAGATGCGATAAAGGACGATTTGACCAAAAGCGGTACGAAAATCATAGAAACAACCAACATCAACGATGCAATTGGTGTGGTGGATGTGCTGTATCTCACGAGAATTCAGAAGGAGCGGTTCCCGGATCCCGCTGAATATCAGACGGTGGCGGGAAGTTACAAAGTGACAAAAGATACTTTAAAGGAAGTAAAAGACGATTTAATCATAATGCACCCGCTTCCGAGGGTGAATGAGATCGATCCGGATGTGGATTCAACCAGACATGCGGTATATTTCAGGCAGTCGTTCTACGGGGTGCCTGTGCGCATGGCGATTCTCTCAATGGTGATGGCATGACTGTACAGAGCAGGGAGTTGCGGGTTAGGCGGATCAAAAACGGAACCGTGATCGATCACATCACCGCGGGGCAGGCACTGAATGTGTTGCGCATTCTTGGCATCACGGGACGGTCGGACGAGGTTGTGAGCGTCGTCATGAACGTCTCTGATCGGAAGAAAGACATCGTCAAGATCGAAAATCGGGAATTGGATCCCGAAGAAGTGGATACGATCGCATTGATCTCGCCTGATGCGACAATCAACATCATACGTGATTACAAGGTTGAGGAAAAGCACGAAGTGATCCTTCCACCGCATATCGAGGGCGTGGTCAGATGCATGAATCCGAACTGCATCACAAACACGGATGAGCCAGTCCTGGCTGGGTTTGAGATATCCCGTGGCGAGGGAGTTGAGATGCGTTGCGTCTACTGTGGAAAGGTGATAACAGATCAGATTGCGGATTTTCTTATCTGATTGTGTATTTCCCGGATGAAAGATTATATAGCAAATAACACCATCTAATTGAAGAGATGATAATGCAGGTGATGCTATGATTGCGCAGGTACTATGGGTTGCATTGATACTGTTGATTGCATCATCTATTTTGCCGGGGCAGTATCGACGTCACCGTTTCCTTATCGGGGCAGCGGGATGGTTCTTCTTTGCGATCCACTGGGCAGCGCAGCCGATGCACTATATAGAGATTGGGGATTATGCCAATGTCGTGCTGGTGCTGGCGGTATCACTCTTCTGCCTGCTTGTTTGCCATGCGATGATCCGGAGTTACAGGCATTATGAGAGCGCGGAGAAGATTCTTTTGACTCTGACAACCGCGTCAGCACTCGGGGGTGCATTCTACTACCCATTTGCCGAAATTGAGGTTCTCAACACCTTTCTGATCGCTGTTGTCGCAGAGCAGGTTGTTTACATCCTGCAGTCGATCAAGATACCTGCGGATCTAATCGGGTGGGATCAGATCGGAATCAACGGATATAAGATCACAATCATCCTTGCCTGCACCGCAATCGAGAGCATCGCGATATTCCTTGGACTGATCTTCTGCGTACGCGCATCCGTGAAAAGAACCGCGATCGCCTTTGCAGTCTCGGTTCCGGTGATCTACATTCTGAATCTGGCAAGAAACGTCTTTGTTGTAGTTGCTTATGGCTACCAGTGGTTTGGTGAGAACAGTTTTCAGATTGCGCACCACGTGATCGCGAAGATCGGATCCGGAATCGCGCTATTTGTAATCGCTTACGCTGTGCTGCTAACACTTCCCGAACTGTTGGATGCGATCGATCGCTTATTTGCGATCCTGCGAGTATATGTACGGGGTGAAGAGGAGACATGACGATCCGAATTGCGAGAGGTTCTCTCAGCTGGCTTCTGAGTGCCGGTGCATGCGCTTTGGTAATATCGGTTGCAGCCACAATCGATGACATGTTCCGCATACCTGCCTATTTTTTTATTTTGCTGACGGTCTTCTTTGTCGGATTTTTCCGTGATCCGCAACGCAGACCGGATTACGATCCGGATATAACGCACGACCACGACCCCGTGCTGCTGGCGCCTGCGGATGGCAGGGTAATGGCGATCGACCGTTGCGGCGTGCAGATATTCATGAACTTTCACAACGTGCACGTCAACAGGGCGCCGATATCAGGCAAAATCGAGTCAATCAACTATATAAAAGGGAGTCACATCCCGGCTTTCACGAAAAACTCTCTCAGAAACGAGCGCAACGAGATTGTCATTGCAAACAAAGACGGTCTGTGCAAGGTAACGCAGATCGCCGGAACGATAACGCGTAGAATTGTATCTTACGTCAGGGAAGGGGATTCTGTAGAACGAGGTGGGCGCATCGGCATGATCCGGCTTGGTTCGAGGGTGGATGTGACAATCCCCCCTGGTTTTGAGCCCGTCGTGCATCGGGGCGATGTTATGCGTGCCGGCGAGACTGTGATCGCCATTAGAAGATCAGGAATCGAAAATGAGCAGCAGCGATCCTGAAGCCGGCGTCCTTGAGTTGCTTCGACTGCCAGACCTTGTCACAATCTTAAACATCCTCTTCGGGTTCACGGCAATCCTTCTTGTTCTGAACCGTGACACTGGCGGAGCAATCATCTTAATCCTTGCTGCAGCGCTTGCCGACGGCGTGGATGGTGCTGTTGCAAGACGCTTCGAGTCGGGCGTCTTCGGAGAGCACCTCGACTCATTTGCGGACGCGATCTCCTTTGGCGTAGCCCCCGCGGTCATCTATTATGCGATCGTAAGCACCGCGCACCACACAATCGCATGCGCATTCTCTGCTGCGTACCTGATCTGCGGGGTGCTCAGGTTGGTCAGGTTCAGCATACTGGACGTCGCCGAGTTCAGGGGAATTCCGATCACAGCAGCAGGCGCATTCGCAGTGATGACACTGTATCTGACAGACTCGCCCCGTCTGGCAACCGGCGTCTTTGCCGTACTCTCTCTTCTGATGGTCAGCAATATCCCGTACCCAAAGGTCAGATCAACCCCTGTTTTGATGCTGCTCACAATTGTCTTCGCCCTCACGATTGCGGCGCATTGCATCGGACTGTACAACTGGTTTGCATGGCTTTTGGTAATCTTGCTCGGGATGTACGTGCTGACTCCGCTGATAGGGGGCGGACGCATCTACGCGGGTCGGTCGCAACGTTCGTGAAACTCGCAGGATGGCCGCAGACGCTTACGACTTAACGATGTATCCGCTCCAAAAAGTATGGTAAGACTCATCTTCAGTCTTTCTGAAAGATATACATAAAAACCTCAATCTGTGTTCATCAGTGTTAATCTGTGGCTAAAAGCTTTTGTCAGCCACAGATTAACACAGATTCCACTGATTCAAGGCAACATCTACGTAAATTTATGAAATTTGCATCTACGATAATTATCACAAATCACCGATTTTTTGGCACAATCGAAAATTCCAGCGAAATACACCCAGAGATTTTTGTTCTTTGCGCCATCGCGTCTTTGCGTTATTGTTTTTCAATTTAACGCAAGGGCGCAAAGGTGCAGAGACGCGAAGAGTGTTGTCAATCGCGGTCTTCACGTCTTTTGTGTTGTTGTACATCCAACTGACCTTGACGGAAATCACTGGATTTCCAGACAGTGCCGATTTTTTTAGATAGTGCCTATGTTACCACTTAATTTGAAGCGGATACTTAACGATATGGTATGTTTAACAGAACATACGGGCCCCCACCGTGCATCACTCAAAGCAACAGGAATACTGCACATGCTCAATAACGTGTGGTACGAATAATCCGTTTACAGTCGTGGCAAAATAGTTAAACGGGGCAATTCCCGGGTGCATCCACCTCGCGAACGCGATGTACCCGGGCGCGGGATCGTGCTCCCGCTAAATCCCAAATTGATCTACTCGACCAGCACCTTCTCAGCCAGACCGTGACCGATTGTGACTGATTGTGCTCCTACTTTTGCAAGTACGTACGAACCTCTCTTCGGTGTCGGTGCCGGCGTCTCTTTTCTGAGGAGTGTGATCTCAGACCCCTCTTTCAGCCCGATCTGATCGAACTTCTCCGTGAGGTGTGTCCCGCCAACGATCTTATCCATCGTAGCCTTCTCACCATCTTCCAGATAATTGATCTGGATGGATTTACCATCTCTAACCACAAACACCTTCGATGCCTGACCTTCGCCCATCTTAATCTCTGTTTCCTCTACTGAAAACACCAGTGTGCGGTCCGGAACATGGCGCAGAAACGCAAGTTCACTTCCTTTTGTGATGCCGCACTCGGAGAGAAAACCTTCGAAGTCCTTCCCGCCTTCAATCGCTTTGACGGTGCCCTTATCGCCACCCTCCAGCATCAGCAGCGGAATAACCTCTCCCTTATGTTCCATATATATCTTATCAGCCCACCCACGAGCTATTATTACTTCCTGATCCGCTACTGCCAGCGATATCGGTCCGCTGTGCACATGCACGGGTTCGGTTGCTATTATCTCGAGTTCGACTCCTTCCGTTACGCCGAGTTCCTCGAGGTGTTCTTTGACATCCGCGCCACCCGTGATCTCCTTGACAAGCACTGTGGTTTCAGGTTCAACATCTTTCAGTAGTTTCATCTTATACACCTTCTTTTTTGGTTTATCGACCGTGTGGGTCGATTCTATGATGTATTGCTAGGTACACAAGTACTCTGCCCTAACAAAGTTAGGTTTATCCGGGAAAACCTAATTTCGCACCCCCCTCTCGTGCAATGTCGAGAAGGAGTGTGAAAAACGCAGATGCTAAATACCGTATGGTATAAATCACAAGATTTCTGTGTTAATCTTGTGTAATATTGTGGTTTTATATGTGGACATCCAACAACATTGAGCAAGTACTAAAAAAGCCAATAAAAGCGCGCCCACGCATCCATTTATGTAGCCTCACCGCGATAACCATTATTCATGGAACTGAGAAGCGACCGCGTCAAAAAAGGGCTTGCACGGGCTCCCCACCGTGCACTCCTCAGAGCAACAGGAATAACTGACTATGAGATGGATAAGCCGTTCATCGCAGTGGTAAATTCGTGGAATGACATCATCCCCGGGCACATCCACCTCGAAAAGGTAAGTGAAGCCGTGAAAGCCGGAATACGGATGGCTGGCGGCGTGCCGTTTGAATTTTCAACGATCGGTATCTGTGATGGTATCGCCATGAACCATGCAGGCATGCGGTACCCGATGCCGTCACGGGAACTGATCGCCGACTCAATCGAGATCATGGTGAATGCACATGCGTTCGACGGCATGGTTCTGATACCGTCCTGTGACAAGATTGTGCCAGGACACTTAATGGCGGCAGGGCGCCTTGATATCCCCACAATAGCAGTGACCGGCGGACCCATGCTCCCCGGGTTCACAGGCGATCAAGAGCGGGACTTAATCTCGGTATTCGAGGCGGTCAGTGAGTCACACGATGACGATTACATCTATAACCTCGAGAGCGTTGCGTGTCCGGGCGCGGGATCCTGCTCAGGACTCTTCACAGCAAACACGATGGCGTGCATGACCGAGGCGCTCGGCATGAGTCTCCCGGGCTGCGCAACCGCTCACGCAATCGACGCAAAGAAGATCCACATCGCAAAGGACTCCGGCAGAAAGATCGTGGAACTAATCGAGAAGAATATCACAGCACGTCAGATCGTGACAGAGAAGTCGTTTGGCAATGCGGTATGCGTGGATATGGCGATCGGAGGTAGCACAAACACCGTTCTCCATCTGCCCGCGATCGCACACGATTTTGATATCACGCTTCCGCTCTCGCGCTTCGACGAACTCAGCCGGACTACGCCGCACCTGATCAACCTGCGCCCGGGCGGCGAACACTTCATGATCGATTTCGACAAGGCAGGAGGAATCTATGCGATAATAGAGCGGCTGCAAGAGAGTTCCGGAATTAATCTCGATTCGCTCACTGTTACAACTCAAACACTCGGCGAGAACCTGTCGGCTCACGTGATTGTGAACCCTGAGACGAACCGGCAGATCATCGCAACCATGGACGAACCGCTGCACGCAGAGGGGGGAATTGCGATTCTCTACGGAACGCTCGCACCGAATGGCTCTGTTGTCAAGCAGACCGCGGTCAACTCCGCGATGATGAGGCACACGGGACATGCAAAGGTCTTTGAGAGCGAGGAGGATGCGATGGCTGCAATTATGGACCACAAAATCGTGTCCGGCGACGTTGTTGTTGTCCGCTACGAGGGTCCGAAAGGGGGTCCTGGTATGCGCGAGATGCTCTCGCCAACATCAGCGATCGCAGGCATGGGCTTGATCGACTCGGTTGCACTGGTGACAGACGGGAGATTCTCAGGCGGGACACGCGGACCCTGTATCGGGCACGCGTCGCCAGAGGCTGCGATCGGGGGTGCGATTGCACTTGTGCATGACGGGGACGCAATTGAGATCGATATCCCGAACCGGGTGCTGAACCTGCTCGTTGATTCTGACGAACTTGACGCACGGAAGAAGGCATGGACGCCACCTGAATCAAAGGTGCGCGGTGTTCTTGCGCGATATCAGCGGATGGTTGGTGACGCGAGCGAAGGAAGTGTGATTACGTAGACGTGATTGATTGTTCACAGAATTACAGCCTGATCCACGCAATCTCGAGGTATCCCACCCTGCCCCCGTCACAATCAGGGTAACCAAAGATCATCCGCTTGTGAACGCTGTTTGCGATGCGCACTGCGCGCGAGAGCTCCGGAAGCGAGAATGCATGATCCGTTGAGACCGCGTGTACAAGATATTCGGAGTGCGCATCGGTCTTGAATTTCTTGTAGACGCGGAAATGGGTTCCGAACTTAAATCCGGTCTTCACAACGTGACCGGAGTCTCTGAGGTCTGAGTACGCCGAATATTTCAGCACATACCCCAAATCGATCTCGGCTGCATAGCAATCGAACGCCTCAACCCCCATATCCTCAATTTTGATCCACTTCCGGGCGAGAAGATAGCCGGACTCAACAAGAGAGAGTTGGAGGCGGAATTCATCCAGCTTCTTGCCAAAGAAATACATGCTGTGCAGAAAATCAGCCATCTCCGGATCCCAGACGATCGTCCGGTCACCGATCAAACCCGCTTCCGCAGGCGTCTCGATCTCATCCGGTTTACTATCCCCGCCAGTCATAACCACTTTTTTCAACTCATAAAACGTTATGTCACTTTCTTCATCAACTATCGCCAGTATCAGCCGCTTTCTCGCATTTTCCGCACGGTTCAGTTCCTGAATCATGCGCTGGAGCGGCAGGTGTGAACGTTCCGAGATCAGGTACACGAATATATGAGCTGCCGTCTTTCCGGGATGCCCGCCTCGCGGGTACAGCCGGAACCCAATCGGACTCATCTTTGTGTAGTAACCGCGCTCGCGCAGATCCTTGAATACGATGTACCCGAGTTCAAAATCAGTAATGCGTCTGGATGCAATCTCAAAAAATGTTTTGAAGTCAACAGACTCTCCGTTTAAGAGTACCTCGATTTTTTTCCGGTACAGCAGATATGCCCCTTCAACTAGTGCCAGTTCCAGTCTTCCGTCCTTCACACGCCCGTAGAAACCGCGGTCGTATAATTCGCTGACCGCGTCGCCTTCTGCTGTGATTATGTTATCGCGCAGTTCACATTTCATTGATTCTGGTTTGTTCACGTAATGTTTATATTGGTATCTTGTGATGTGTGACTGATGGGCTCGTGGTCTAGTCGGTCATGACGTCGCCTTCACACGGCGGAGGTCCTGCGTTCGAATCGCAGCGAGCCCATTAACTTTTTTCTGGTTCTGACGTTTTCTGTGGTCGCTAACGGTAGCTCCCTCGCGTGTGCAAAAAAACGCGGGCGCATCTCTCTCAACTTTGCGACCTTGCGTTATATCAGAGGAACGCAAGGACGCGATGACGCAAGGGCGCAAAGAGTGGAAACCACAGAATCCATCAGAATCAGACTTTTTTGTACGTGTTTGACTAATCACAAGATTGCACAGTCTGCGAAGCAGCGGCGTAGCCATTTTCACAAGATTTCTGTGTCAATCCCGTGTAATCCCGTGGTTTTATATGCGTACATCCGCACAATATTGAGTAAGTACGTATAATTGGGGGCTACATTGATTTACCGGTTCTAATTCGCATAATTCACTCAAACGTTCCCGGCGATGTCTGTAATAGCTGTGCCGAATGCGTCGATTTGGTGCCGCACAACCTGGTAGTTCCCGACCACCAACATGCTTATATCTCATGGTTACAATAGAACTTACTTAGGGGATATTACCATGATAAGACACAAAACTGGGATTGCAGGATTTGATGAACTGGTTCAGGGAGGACTTGTCGATAAGCGTATATATCTGGTGAGTGGCCCCCCTGGAAGTGGTAAGACCACATTCGGGATTCAGTTTCTTGCGTATGGCGCAACCATCGGTGAACTCGGGTTGTATGTGACGCTTTCCGAGAGCCCGCATAACATCGTCAGCGATATGTCCAATTATGCCTTGAACATACCGACGCTGATCAAACTGAAAAAACTGCTCTTTCTTGACCTCGGACCAACGCTTGAGTACGGATATGGCGATGAGTTGCATAGCGTGATCACACCATCGTTTGATTCCACTAATCAGCCCGCGCCCGAGGCGGAGGCGCCTTCTCCGTTCATCGTGTACAAGGAGATCAGCAACTTTGTAAGGCAGTACGACATTCAGAGGCTGGTCATCGATTCAGTCTCCGCGATACGATTCACAAGCGAGAAGCGTTCGCAGGAGGAGAAAGAGATGAGTCGGTTCATGCGGAATTTAAAGGAACTTGGCTGCACCACGATCCTCCTATCGGAACTCACTGACCCAAACACCTACTCAACCGAGCAGTTTGCGGCAAGCGGTGTTATCTTCATGCACAACTTCATGCGCGAGGACAGCATGACCCGTGCGGTACAGATCATCAAGATGCGTGGCACCGAGCATGATTGTGATATGCGAAAGGTCACGTTCACCAAACAGGGGCTACAAGTTCTTGAACGGATGTGATGTGTAATATGCGATGATCATGCTTTTCAAGAAGAAAAGGGGTGACAAACCCATGGATGAAGCTCTTCTGAAAGAACTCACGGAGGCGATATCCAGACTCGGTTATGATGTTGGGTATCACCACCATTCCGAGATCGGCTGGGTTTCCAGTGCGTATAATGATCTGATGGAACGTGCCGCGGCTCACGACGTCGAGGAGACACTCAGAGAGCATTATCTCCAAGGCAAATCACGGGGCGTGGAATCCCGGAGACATGAGCATCTTGCACCGGGAACGGTAGCAACCCCGGAGCAAACTCCGCTGCCGATTGTTACGCGGCTGCCTCCTGCGTATCGCATGGTTGAGCCGCCAGCAGCGACCAGTGTCCCGCGGAGCATTGACCGACCGAAGATGGTTGACCGACCGAAAGCACTGGACGGCTTTACTCTTACCAGATAGACGTTTTAGGTGATATCATGTGTGAATTAAAGGTAACAAAACCGGATGGAACTGTTCTTGCCGAGGACGTGGTGCACATCCGGGTAAATGGCGATGTACTCGAACTGCGCGGTATCCTTGGCGATACCACGACCGTGCACGGGAGAATAATCGAAATAGATATAACCCGTGAAAGAGCGATTGTAGAGGTGTAATTATGTCCGTAAAAGTTGTGATCAATGGATATGGAACGATTGGGAAACGCGTGGCAGATGCGGTCGCATCTCAGTCGGATATGGAGGTTATGGGCGTTGCAAAGACGCGCCCGAACTTTGAGTCGCGAATGGCACTTGAGAAAGGATTTCCGCTCTACGTACTTGCTGGCAGGGAATCTGATTTCAAGGATGCTGGAATGGAGATCAGCGGAACCGTTGAGGAGATGCTTAAGGAAGGGGATGTCGTCGTGGACTGCACCCCTGGCCATATCGGGGCTAAGAACAAGTCGCTGTACGACGCCGCCGACATAAAGGCGATCTGGCAGGGTGGAGAAGACCACGAACTCGCAGGGATCTCGTTCAATGCGTGCTCGAATTACGATGAGGCACTCGGATGCGACTATGCGCGAGTCGTCTCATGCAACACGACAGGGCTTTCCAGAATCATCTCAACGCTTGACGCCGAGTTTGGCGTCGGGAAAGTACGTGCGACGCTGTGCAGGCGATCTGCTGACCCGGGAGACGTTAAGACGGGTCCGATCAACGCAATCATTCCTGAACTGAAGATGCCGTCCCATCATGGACCCGATGTCAAGACCGTGCTCAAGCACATCGACATCGACACCGTTGCAATCAAGGTTCCGACGACGCTCATGCACCTCCACATCGTGAACGTGAACCTCAAGCAGGAGTGCACATCGGATGATGTGACCGACGCGCTTGCTGAGAATACACGGGTCAGGCTCATAGGTGATGGAATGTCCTCGACTGCCGAGATTATGGAACTGGCACGCGATATGAACCGCCCGCGCAGTGATATGTGGGAGAACTGCGTCTGGGAGAAGTCAATCAGCGTCTCGGACAGCGAATTGTACCTGTTCCAGGCGATTCACCAGGAATCCGACGTGATTCCTGAAAACGTCGATTGCATCAGGGCAATGACTGAACTCGAGCGCAATTCTGCGAAGTCGATTGAGAAGACGAACAAGGCGATGGGGATGTAAGGGGACCAAGAAACGTGATATTTAATGAAAATCGTAATCATCGGTGCCGGAGAAGTTGGATATTCCATTGCGAAAGCGTTATACGCACATAACGACATTACGCTCATTGAGAGGGATGAAGAATCCTGTAAAAGGGCTGGTGAGCTGGATGTACAGGTCATCAAGGGCAACGGTGCGAACGTTGACATTCTGAGGCAGGCTCTGCCAGCAGACCTCGTGGTTGCAGTAACAGGCAACGACGAGGTCAACGTCGTCTCCTGCATCGCTACAAAGTTGTTGACGCATGGCGGAAATGAGAGCATGACAATTGCCAGGGTCTCGAATCCGGACTACATCAACAAGCCGCTAAACCATCGAAAAGAGGTCGGGATGGACTTTATGATCTGTCCCGAACTGACACTGGCATCCGGGGTCGCAGGAATTGTGTCGGTACCATCCGCCGTCGGCATGGACGCATTCGCGGATGGCAGGGTCCAGATGATGGAGTTCCGGGTGGGCAAGAATACGGCATTTGATGGGGAATCGCTTGCCGATGCCGAGATTCCGGACTGCTGCGTCGTCAGCGCGCTGATCAGGGGAAAGGAGATCACAATCCCGCATGGTCCTGATATCCTGCATGAAGGAGACCATGCGATCGTGATCGGGAAGCCAGAATCCATAACCGAGATCGAAGGAATGTTCGGCGGCATGATTGGCGTCCATAACAAGGTCTTGATCGTTGGCGCGGGGATCGTGGGATTCTACATCGCAAATCTGCTTGCGGAGCGCGGCGACGTCGATCTCAAGATTATCGAGGCAGATGATGAACGCTGCATGGAGATTGCGGGGGCACTTCCGGATGCGCTGGTTTTGCAGGGTGACGGTACCGATGCGCAACTTCTCAAATCAGAGGGTGCAGGTGAGATGAATGTGGTCATCGCAGCAACCGACAGCGACGAAAAGAACCTTCTCTGCCTCTTGATCGCAAAGCAACTCGGCGCAAAGAAAGTCATCGCCAAGGTCGATCGATCCGATTACATGGGACTGTTTGAGATGGTGGGAATCGATGCGGCACTCTCTCCGAAACAGGCGACCATCAACAGCGTCCTGCGTGTGACCATGGGCGCAGGAGTCGAGTCGCTTGCCGCTCTCGAGGGTGAACGGGCAGAGATCGTTGAACTGGTGGCAGCCCCTGGATCGAAAATGACAAAGAAGCCGCTTGACCGGATCAAGTTTCCGAAGAGCGCCATTGTGAGCGTGATTGTGCGCAACGATGATGTGATCGTGCCGAGAGGCACCCACCAGATACAGGCGGGCGACCGGGTCGTGGTATTTGCGCTGACGTCGGTTCTGCCGAAGGTGAAGAAACTCTTTAGCTGATAGTGCTTACTCAATATTATGTGGATATTCTCATATAAAACCACGAGATTACACACGATTAACTCGGAAATCCTGTGAAGATGGCTGCGCCGCGGTTTCGTAGACTGTGCAATCGTGTGGTTCCCACCATGCCGTATTGAGCAGGTTCAGCTGATACAATTTGTGGTTAATATCTGCACATATATCTGCCGAATATATCTCCAAACCCTTTGTGCTGTACATACATCATCAAACATCACAAAAAACTGATGGGCTGTAGCATAACAATCACGTTTAAGTACCAAAAGGAGAGATAATATACAGGAGGATTGAATTATGAAATCTATCGTGGAAGACGCATTATCTCGAGCAGAAATGGAGGTAGAATCTCCTGTATACCTCCAGGACCAATCCACCGAGACCGATCAGGAATTGGAGAAGATTCTCTCGGAACTCCGGACCAATATCGCTGTGGTCGGTTGCGGCGGCGGCGGCTCCAACACCGTTCAGCGGATGATGGAGGACGGCATCGCAGGTGCCGGATTATGCGCTATGAACACGGATGCTCAGCATCTGCTCTACATCAATGCCAGCCAGAAGGTGTTGATCGGGCGTAAGAACACAAAGGGACTGGGCGCTGGCAGTATGCCGCAGATCGGCGAAGCTGCCGCTGAAGAGAGCCTGGACGAGATTCAGGGCGTCGTGGCTGGCACGGACATGGTCTTCATCACCTGCGGACTTGGCGGCGGCACAGGCACGGGGGCAGCGCCAATTGTTGCGAAAGCTGCGCAGGATGCCGGTGCACTAACAATCTCGATTGTGACACTTCCGTTCACAGTGGAAGGCTCGATCCGGCGGAGTAATGCCGAAGCAGGGCTTAAACGGCTGATGGAAGTCTCTGACACCGTGATCGTTGTTCCAAACGACCGGTTGATGGAAGTTGTGCCAAGACTCCCGCTGCAGGTTGCCTTCAAGGTATGTGACGAGGTTCTGTTGCGCGCGGTGAAGGGCATAACCGAACTGATCACGAAACCAGGGCTGGTCAATCTCGATTTCGCAGATGTACGCACGATCATGCAGAAGGGTGGCGTTGCGATGATAGGACTTGGCGAGGCAGAAGGCGAGAACAAAGCTGCGGAATCGGTGAAGAAAGCACTGAGGAGCCCGCTACTCGATGTGGACATCTCCGGCGCAACTGCTGCACTTGTGAATGTGGTTGGTGGACAGGACATGACCGTTGCCGAGGCAGAAGGCGTTGTTGAGGAAGTCTATCAACGTATCGATCCAAACGCTCGCTTGATATGGGGTGCACAGATCGATCCATCGCTTGAGAACTCGGTACGCACTATGCTTGTTGTAACAGGCGTCAAATCTCCGCAGATTTACGGAAAAGGCTCCGGAACGAACGTCATCAGAAAATACGGCATTGATTTTGTCTGCTAAACATGGAACTAAACAATTTCATCAAACTTGGCGAGTACACAAGGGTGCTCAAGCTGGCAAGAAAACCGAATAAAGACGAATTCACGATGATTGCAAAGGTTGCCGGTGCAGGAATACTGTTGATCGGACTCATCGGCTTCATAATCTTCATGGTGCTGTCAGAGATGCCACGTGGGATCTTATGAGGGATCGGAACTCAACGAGCTAATGGGTTAACGAGTGACCACAAGCTCGATTGGTGTTATCAATCCACATACCCTCTTCCACATAGAAATTTCCCTCTACCCCGCTTGCACGCGATCGCATCATCGTACACAATCTCCCCTCTAGACAGCACCGTATCTGGAAATATCCCTTCTTTGCCCTCGAATGGAGTCCATCCTACCTTGCTATGGAGCTCCTCTCCTTTTATCGCACGGACGTTCTTAGTATCAACGATAACAAGGTCCGCATCACACCCTTTCGCAATTCTGCCCTTGTTATCGAGTCCGAAGATCTGCGCAGGTTTCGTAGTCATCGCTTCGATCACCCGCCACAACGGAATTAGGTTCTGCTTTACAGCGTGCAGCATCAGTGGCAGCGTGGTCTCGACGCCGGGAACGCCGGCAGGCGCACTCCAGATGTCGGTTCTTTTCTCCTCCTCGGTATGCGGCGCGTGATCTGATGCGATGATGTCGATTGTGCCGTCGTTTAAGGCGTTCCACAGATGCTGGAGGCACCGCTTTCTGAGCGGCGGATTCATCTTCCCGAACGTTCCGAGGCGCTCCCAATCGCTGTACTGGAGAAATAGGTGGTGCGGCGCAACCTCACATGTGACCGGAATCTCGTTTCCACCATATTTAATCCGACGGATCACGCCTACGCCTTCTCTCGTGCTCAGATGACAGATATGCGTGCGTGCGTGCACATCAACCTTCTGCGTCGCCGAAACGTCTCTTGCCCCACTCTCCGCCTGCTCCGCCCCCCGATCTCGCACCTCCGGGATATCCTGTACCCCCTGCATCTCAAGAACCTGCTCGATTGCGAGCGCCTCGCAGATGTTCGGGCGTGCGCGTGAATATACCTCGGGGCGGCGTATCCTGTGCAATTCTTCTGTGAAATGGCTGCACAACTCCCCGTTCTCGGCGTGAATGCACGCAACCGCGCCGAGCTTTGCAATTGCACCCAGTGAATCTTCAAGCTCCTTTCCACTGATTTCCAGTTCCCCATCCGCCATAAATATCTCCCCGAATGCGGTGACGCCAAGACTCCAGAGTTCCTCGAAGCACGATTGTGGAACGACGCCGCCATTGATTCCAAAATCGACTATCGACTTCCGTTCGGCAGACTTCAGCTTCAGCTTGAACGACTTTTTATCGAGCGTCGGCGGCGCCGTGTTCGGATGGTCGATCACTGTTGTCACACCGCCAGCCGCGGCAGCGCACGAGCCAGTGTACCAATCCTCCTTCTGCGTCATGCCCGGGTCTCGGAAATGGACATGTGCATCGATTACGCCGGGGATAACCAGTTTTCCGCGGGCATCGATTACTTCGGCATCGCTGGAGAGTGTCTTGCCGATCTTTTCTATCTGTCCGTCCGCTACTATGATATTTACGTTCTGAAGTTCGTTCTTCCAGAGGATTCGTGCATTTTTGATGATCGTGTCTGCCATGAGAGTTATCTTCTGCAGTTCTGCCAAAGAATATATCGGTTGGTGCCGATGTGCGATATTATGAGCGACGCCACGAGCAATACCCAGACCAATGCCCCAACCCCCACTGATTCGCACAGAAGACACGCGCAGCAGGGATACACAATTGAGGTTGCGACGATCAGCACCTCACGATACCAGGAACACGGGAGTGTGCAGGCTCCGGAGGACGCAGACGACGTATCAGGGGCGATAATCGTTGATGCGCTCCGCGAAAGCGGGCATACCATACGATACACGCTGCTTCCGGACGATCTTGACATGATCCAGCACTGGTTCGCAAAGGCGATGGATGGCGATGCCATCGTGACAACAGGTGGGACCGGACTTTCGCCGGGGGATATCACAATCGAGGCGATCAGACCGCTCCTCGGAAAGGAGATGCCCGGATTCGGCGAGATCTTCCGTCTGAAGAGCATTGACGAGATCGGCTATGCTGCGATGCTGACGAGAGCCATTGCAGGCGTCGCACGCGGGCGCGCGGTCTTCTGCATGCCAGGCTCGCCGAATGCCGTCAGGCTCGGAATCAAGATTATCGCACCAGAGATCGGGCATGTGATCGAGCATGCGAGAGGGCGGGTGTAATCTCAATTCGGATATGCCGGGTGTCGCGAAGATCACAACTAATCTCCCGCAAACGCCAGACTGGAATTAAATGGCTCTTTGGTAATTCCCGTGAAATCGATCTCCGTGATAAATCAAGTAAATAAGGAATATCCCTCGATGTCAGTGGTTTTATTACTTTCTGGTGGCACTGTCTGGAAATCCAGTGATTTCCAGACAGTGCCGTCAAAACAACCTGTTAGTGGCTATTTTAACCAGAATTCCGTCCCATTTTCTTGCGCACAATACTATCGCTATCGCAGAATACTTCACAACGATGAAATAACTGTCTTCTTTCTCTAAGTCCGCTCTTATTCTTATAATTTGTTGTTTTGTTTCAGGCGCGTATTTTCTCGATAGTCCCCTTTCCCCGCCTCGGTTGTCGATCAAGACCTCTCTTATCATCCATCTACACCCATTTACCTACACTCTTCTTACTCACCAGTAGCTGACGTGCCATCTCATGGTTACTCCAACCCATTTCATGCAGTTCTTTTGCTTCTTTACGTTTCGAGATTAATAATTCTTTATTCATTTTAGACACTTATTTTATACCGGGGTTGTTTTGCCATAAGGTTTGCTTCACATATAAAGCGTCCCACTTTCATTCCAAATATAACCGTTTAACAGCCAGGTTCACCAAACAATCGTTAGATCAATTGCGGCGCAGGTCATCCGCTTATAACGATTCCAGAATGTTTACGACATTCGCAATAGTCCGGTTCCAGTCCACGTCCTTGGAGAGCGTCCCTCTTGCGCCCGCAATGAGCGCATCCTGCTCCACCTCGGTTTTGGTGTACGCCGTGAAGATGTAGACGTTTGCATCCGGGTGGCTCTCAATGATCCTCCGGGTCGCTTCAACTCCATCCATCACAGGCATTCTGAGGTCCATCAGCACGATATCCGGTTTGCGTCCACTATTTGTCAGTTTGCTGTATATATTGATGCCTTTCTTGCCGTTTTCAGCGGAGTATATCGTAAACGTGTGTGTCTCGTTCATCTCCAGAAACAGAGACATCAATTTGCGGATATCCCCCTCATCGTCCACGATCAAGATACTGTAGTCCATTTCTGGTCACTGCCCCCACTACCAGTCTCTTCTTCATCCTCTAAATATCTTCCCTCAAGAGCGCCGAGCCCATCCGGAAATTGTGTAATGCCGTCCGGATGCACAACCGCACGAACGACGGGGAGATGTGGGTTGACGACGTCCTTCGTGTCTCTCTTGATAGGATGGCTGAGTTGAAAAAAACCACGAGATTTCAGAGACTTTTTAGTATCTCCTGGAATGGGTTCAAAAAACCACAGAGCGCACAGAGGACACGGAGAAAAAAGCAACGCTCTGTGCCCTCCGCGTCCTCTGTGGTTAATCTTCTTGTGCCATAACCCGGGTCAACCCAGAAGAAATTAAAAAGTGTCAGATTTCACGAGATTAACACAAGAAACTGATAGTCTTTCTCGTGAAGATGGCTGCGAAACAGCGGCGCAGCCATCTCCACAAGATTTCGGTGTCAATCTTGTGTAATCTCGCGGTTGTATGCAGATATCCACACAATATTGAGTAAGTGCGCTGATTTCACCAATCCACTCGTATCAGTGTTTGCAGGATTGGCGTCATGCTTTTTAACCGACCGGAATAGATTAAAAAGACGCAATCACTCCAGGTTTCCGATGATCGCATCCGTCATCTGGCTCATGCTTGCACTTCCTCCAAGATCATACGTGGTCGTGCCCGCTGCAATCGTCTGCCCGGTTGCGCGGATGATCCGGTCAGCCGCACCATCATCACCGAGATACTGGAGCATCCATGCGCCGGCAAGAATCGTTGCGCACGGATTCACCTTATTCATTCCTTTGTATTTCGGGGCAGAGCCGTGTGCCGGCTCAAACATCGCATAATCGTCGCCTATATTTGCCGAATAGACGAGACCAATGCTGCCGATCAGTCCTGCGCACTCCTCGCTTATGATATCCATAAACAGGTTCGTTGAGACGAGCACTTTATGATCAAAGAGCTGAGGATTCTTTACGAGTTGTTGCGCCATGTTATCGACGTGGTACTCCCAGAGTTCTACAGAATCGTACCCCTCCGCAGTTGCACGTAGTGTGTCCATGAATGCGCCGCAGGTCATCCGGAGGATGTTACTCTTGTGAATTCCAACAACGGTGTCCCAGCCTCTCCTCTTCGCGTCCTCAAAGGCGTATCTTGAGATATTCTTGCAGGCGCGTTTCGTGATTCTCCTGATCGCAATGAAAGTGTCATCTGTTATGTCCACCTCTTTTCCGAAATACATGCCCTCTGTTGCTTCCCTCACTGCGACAAAGTCCACATCGCCGAGCGGCGCAGGTGCCCCTTTAAACGTCTTGATCGGGCGCACATTCGCATACAGATCGAATCGCTGGCGTATGCTTACCGCAACGCTTCTTGGTGCGCCAACAGCGCCGGGAGTGGTTGTCGGTCCCTTGAAACATGCGTCGGTCTCGTTTAATGTGTCCCATGTCTCGTCCGGAATCAGGGAGTCTCCTCCGTGTTCCTTCCACCATTCCTCGCCTGCATCGCAGAACACGAACTCGATCTCAGGGCTCACCGCGTCAATGACTCGCATCATGGAGTCCACAAGTTCCGGTCCTGTGCCGTCGCCTCGAATAATTGCTGCTTTCTTCATGTTATCATATTTAACAGAAGCATATATCAGATAAACGTGTCGTGTCAGTTGGGGTTTTTTTTATGAGCGAAACACTCAGAAAGTTGGGACTCATAGAGATCGGCGTGCTCGCCGGCACTGCCTGGAAATCCAGTGATTTTCGTAATGGTCAGTTGGATGTACAACAACGCAAAAGACGTGAAGACTGCGATTGACACCACCCTTCGCGTCTCTGCGCCCTTGCGCCCTTGCGTTAAATTGGAAAACAATAACGCAAAGACGCAAAGACGCGATGGCGCAAAGAACAAAAGTCCCCGTGTGTATTTCACTGGAATTTTCGGTTGTGCCGTGCTCGCCATAACCGAGGAGACGATCGGGCAGACCGTGGACGAACTCGATCGATCGGTCAAAAATCACAACGACGGGCTATGTCGCATGTATGGAAGATAAGATCGCAGAACTCGAAAAGGTGGGATCCCCGGGTACCGAGCTCGAA
>JGI12150J12686_101632_pt1 | contig 34985 bp, 34 predicted proteins | sample ANMFosRound1_FD_12686 | JGI IMG/M metagenome (IMG submission 12686)
GACTCTAGAGGATCCCACCTTTCGCCATAGATCTGATCTGTTCCAGCAGAACGGGTGCATTCTTTGTTGACGGGTTCCTCTCGATGTATGTCACCATCGACTCCGAAAGATCCATCCGCTCGGCGATCAGTGGTATGGGAATTTTGCATCTCTTCCGTATTTCTCTCGGATCTCCCATCTCATCTACGTGGTATAGCTGAATATCGGACAGACATGATTCGACTCTATTTATATATTTTAGAGCAACCATTCTGTGAACGGCATTATTTTCTTCGATTATCCTGTTGAAATAACCCGTATCCAGTTTATAATCTTTCAGCAATTTTTTTATGCGGATTGCAATCTCAACAGGGACACTATCCCGGTCGTTCAGTTTGTTTGTGCTTCTGGCTACAAACCAATTGATCTTTTCAGCTCTCACGTCGTGTTTTCCGATAAGATCATAGAATATCCTCTGGCTGCCCTCCCCCGACATCACCACTTTATACCCGACTTTTGTTCGTGCTTCCTTTTTTGATTCGTATTCGGACGACTTGCTGATATAGGAATAAATTCCAAGAGAGAGCAATAAATCAGAATAATCAGTTGCCAGTCCGATTGAATTTGTTGTGTATCCGAATCGCTCGGAATCGTAAAATCCATCGCCTCTGAATGCACCGATCAGGAATTGTATCTTGATGTCATCATCTGACGCAAATATCGGATCAGGAATTCGTTTTTCATCTGATTTAACGGTCACCCCCATAAAATTCAGCCTCATGAATTCGTACAGCAGAATCGATGCGCATCTGACAGTGTACATGTCCTTTGTGGCACGTTTTCTTCTGCTATGCGGCTGGTTCTGGATGTATGTCGTGGTATTGAATGTCTTTTGGATTATTCCATCCATATCGTTTATAAGCTCGATATCAGTGTTTGAGATCATGATCTCGGCTTCGCCATTCTTCTCCGAGTAATATGTGTGCCCCTCGCTCACGATATAACCGAGCAGCCTGCCGAACTCGCTGTCAAGGTGTGTTGGGAACGATATCTGCTTATAACGCCGGTCGATGTCATGGGTGCGGTTATGCAGATTCGGACTCTGCAATGCGATGTTGGAGCTGATGAGTGGGTATTTGTTGGGAATCGGAGCGAACATTCCGTTTTTAACCGCATTCGCCTGCATAGTCACTATTTCACCATCTTTCATGACGTAGACCGGGTGTTCGGGGGTGACCGTGATGCTTCGTCCGTTCGAGTAGATGATCTCTATGAATTGATCAGGTGCCTTGTGCCTGCTTACGCGGTCGATTGATTCCGGATGGATTGTATTACAATCCAGATCAAGCGCAAGCATTGTTCTGCCGCCCGGACCACGGACTTGGTCCAACGAGAGGATCTCGCAATCGACCCCTTCTTTGACCTGATCCCTGTTGCAATCGATGAGGGCATCGACGAACTCTCCGATTGCGACCCTTCTCCCATCCGAAAACATGATCTCGGTAGATGGGTGGTAGGATTGCTGCTCCATTGCTTCGTGAATCGCACTCCGGTCCTCCGAACGCATCTTATCCATCTCATCGACCGCTGCAATCCCCTGATCGGCGAGAACAAGCGCTCCAGCCTCAAGCGTCCACCTGCCATCACCGAATTCGTCGCGAACGGCTGCGGCAGTTAACCCCGCTGCCGAAGAACTCCTACCACTCGTGTAGATCCCACGCGGAGCCAGTTTAACGATGTATCGCAGCAGTTGCGACTTGGCAATCCCTGGGTCGCCGACCAGAAGCACATGCACATCCCCGCGTATCCTTGCGCCGTCCGGGAGGTTCTTTGGGACACCGCTCATCAACTGGAGCGCGAGTGCCTCCTTCACCTCGGCATAACCATATATGGACGGTGCAATCGATTTAACAACATTTTCGTAGATTTTTGGGTCTTTGCTCAGTTCGATGATCGCCTCTTCCTCTTCCGCTGTGATCTCGATCTCTGTGAACTCCTTGTCCGGCGTCTCGATTGCGACCGAGTCGAGTATGATATCGAAGAACGTGCTCTTCCCTTCACGCGTAACCCGCTGATACGACCGCAGAACTCCGGTCAGGACCACGTGATCGCCGGGCGAGACGATTCCGGCAAGATCGTCCTCGGTGTTGATGTCGAGCGTCTGCGGCTGCTCGCCCCCGCGCAGATCCTCGGGAGATTCCTGAACACGCAGTTTTTGAGCATCCACGAACTCTGAATCTGTGAGTTTGATCTTGAAGGGTCCTTTTCTTCCACACTCTTCATTCTTGCACACATAGGGCTCAACAAACCTCCCGTCTGCCTGGGTTATGTACATGGTTTCATGGCATCCGTTGCATTCGAATGCCGCAACAAGCAGTTTCGGGCGCACCTCGGTTGCCATGCGCACGAGCCCCTCAATTGCGATCAGCTTCGAGATGTGTACGCTGCGCAGGTCACGTATCGAAACCTTCTGTGGGAGGTTCATGACCCGCAGATGCGCGCTGGAGAGCGTTTTGTCGATGGGCAGGGCAAAATTCCTGAGCGCACCCTCCGCAACTTCGAAAACTCTGTTCGGGTGCTCCAGAAGCTCCTCCGCCATATCCGGATCGAATTTTTCGATGTTCACAAAATCGACGTACAGACTGCGTTTCTCAGGATATTCGTTCGCCAGGGCAAGGATGTCTCCGAGATAATATCGATTGAAAAACTTCTCCCACCGGGCAGATGTGTTGGTTTCCATGCTGTGTCAGAGATTCGCGTCCGTGCATATTTAGGGTTGTGATCAGTGGAACGGCTCAAGCCGCACCGCTTCTGCAGTCATTGCTGACTGGATAGAGGATGCGAGGGGTGGGGGTGTATTCGATTTGAAGTACTTACCCAATAGTGTGTGAATATCCACATATAACACCACGAGAGTGCACAAGATTAACACAGAAATCTTGTGGAGATGGCTGCGCCGCTGTTTCGTAGACTGTGCAATCTCGTGGTTCATATCATATCTTATTGAGCATGTTCGATTTGAACACGTTTTAGAATTTTTGATGAACGTATCGCCCATTCGCAGGAGGATTCTTGATTTATTCCGTATAGAAGCGAGTTTTAAAGGATCTCTGGTATCTCGCGTTGCAGTGACCAACACTTATAAAGAGATTGCTCATTTATCCAAATCGTTACACTTTAGTTCCAGATGTTTACCGGGAATTTTATCGGGTTATGTCAGTTTTTATCACGAATTAGCACGTTTGGACGAATGACACAAATTTATTCCGGTTCAGCATTCGTGAAATTCGTTTAAACGTGTTATTCGTGATCCCCACGTCCCCAACACATCACAGACACAATTTATCTACGAGATGTTTCAACGCGAATTACCAAAGAGCCGTTTTAAATCGATCCGGAGCGATTGTGAATGGAATATATGGGTCTGGACACATACACCAAAAAATATTAAAGATGTGCAGAATAAATGAAAGAGTCACCGATTTTGGCATTGAATCAACTCGTAGCCCCCTGTTGCGCCGGATCGTCCACCCCAACCTCTGCAAACGCCCTTGCACGCCGCAGACACGACTCGCACACCCCGCACGGCAGATCGCCTGACCGATAACACGACCACGAGAGTGCAAGCGGCGCATCGATCGCCACTCCGAGACGAACAATTTCGGTCTTGTCGAGATCGATTAACGGCGCATCAATCGTCGGGTGGTTGAGCGTTCCGTACTCAAGCGCCCGGTTGAACCGCTCGACGAACTCGCAGGAGTTATCAGGAAACGTTGCCGCCTCCTCCAGATCAAAACCAACCGTGATATGGTTGTAGCCCATATTCTCCGCATACCCTGCCGCAATCGAGAGAAAGACGAGATTTCTTGCCGGAACCCAGACCTGCTTTGCAGAGTCTGTTGCAGCATCACTATCCAGTTCATGCTCTGCAAGCTCTGGCAGCGCTGAGGAATCGGTGAGCGCACCCCCGAAACCCCTGATCCATGGAAGTTCGATCACCTCGTGCGCCACATCGAACTTGCGACATATTCGCGCTGCACATCGGATCTCGTTTGCCGCTGCCCGCTGCCCGTAATCGAATGTGAGCGCGAAGACTTCCGAGCAGCGGTCGTACGCGTGCTTGAAGGCAACGGTTGAGTCCAGTCCGGAGGAGAGAAGGATTACTGAGTTCATGAGAGACTTCCGTTACTATGGGAGGGGGATCTCATCTAAAAAGTCTTTTTCAACATCCTTAAACGTCTTTTCAAGACTGTCATCATCCTTATTTTTGAAGAAATCTTCGAGTTTTCTATTAATCTCGATGTCCTCTCCCAAGACTTTTCGTGAATTTGCAACTATTGTTAAAACCTCGGATAAGAACTCTGTACCTTCTTTATCAGGTGCGATTTCCCATAGATCATTTTCAAGACTTTTTTCAGTTATAACACCTATTTCTGATAGATAATTTCTTACTTTACCAACTGATATAGGGTCAAATTCGTTTAATAAACCATCTTCTTCGATTCTCTGTTCACTTCTAAGCTTTTCTAATATCTCAGCAGCTTCAGGAACACTTCTGCACAATGTTAGCATCCTTTCAGCGTTATTTAGTTGATGATAATTAAATGGTATTCTAGTCTCGATCGGTCGGCTTAATGCATCTTCAAATTCCGCTGTGTATGACCGTTGAGCCAACCCCATACCATCCACTCGTCTTATTAATCTGTTAACCATCCGCGTATTGCTATTCAACATTCTATTTAGTTCACTTTGAGATGCAAAACCACCGAGTTGCCCTAACAGTTCCATCAATTCTTTCAACCCTTTACGTACATGTTCACCAGTTTCCAAAACAGTTGCCCATATATCATAGGATCTCTTATTATCTAATAAGTACGCTTTGGCTAATGTGTAATCTATTCCTCTTATTGCCCTCTCTCGGATAACGTCGATATCAGATAATGCTTTATAATCTCGTTCAAAATATTGAGAACTCATTGCACCAGTCTTAAGATTCGATGTTAGCTCTGGGAAGTATTGTACTTTTCCCAATATACCAAACTGATTGATTTGTTGATTAAATAGAACTTCATTATTCACGAATTCCTTTAGAACAAAGAGTTTACTGCTAATCGGATATGGCATCACCTCAATGACCGTTTTATCAGATTCATCCAGTTCCAATAATCCATTCTTTTTAAGCCTCGGGATTGTTGATTTGCGAACGTTCCTTACAACATTTGGTCTTGTTGTGGTCTTTGTAGATGCATATATTCGTTCGATGATTGTATCCACATCGTTTGTAGCGTGTGCAGCATCTAAAAACAACCACCCTCTTGAGATTAGGATACTGGAACTAAACTTTCCTGCATCCAACCTGGTCATAGTTTTTTGTCCTTTGAAGTAATTCTCTCGAAGCCCTCTTAAGATTAAATCCACAGACCGTATAATTTTATTTAATGGTTCGTCATCTATTGACATAAAGTCAGAAGGGTTTCTGTCTTTGATTAGAGGGTGTTTTTTATACGGTTGTATAATCCCTGGCAATTCACTTTTACTCATTGTTTCCATTCACTTGTTTTAGCATATTCACTTTGCATTTCTTTGTAAAATCGTCAGTAAGTAAAAGATGATCACTACTCTCATCAATTATAATATTCTTACTGTATTTTAATTTTTGTCTCCAATTCTCAGACCGATACACACGATCCAGATCGGGGGCAAAATCGTATACATTAGCTATTATCTTGGCAAATAGTTCCTGCTCATTTTTGTCGGTAGTAAGTAAAACAGTATCCTGTAAAGAAGAATATAAGTTTCTCGTCAGGTTAAGTAAGGTAGCATATGGATGTATATAACCGTTTTTAGGTTCACCATCCATTTCAAACCGCATCGCCGATGCCAACCCTCTTAGCATAATTAAATCGTTTAATTTATCTTTGTTAACAAAATCCACTCTAAATAATGGCTCAAACAACCTTACAAAATCCGTACCTGCTGGTTCTCTTATTCGATTAATTTTTATTAAATTATGGGCGTCACATGTAACTAAAATACGGCGGATACTATCTAATGGAATATCAGTCCCCACGCGTTGATGAATTTCAGTGTCAGTCAATCCTTCTTTTAAATTAGTTATCACTTCCCAATTATTATTTTCCAATAAAATAGAAAACAATGCAAAAGCATCAGTGATAAGCGCATCGTAAGTTTCTGCTAAAAGTGATGCCGATACATGCTTGTTAGTAGCTTCTAATAACTCAGTCTCGAGTGCAGGAATCCCCCCAATCCAACGATAGAGCGATTGCCTTCCCCTTTTTTCATTTGTCAAAACAACTAATCCTTCATTCCGCAACATCTTTAAACATCCGCTAACAGTGGACCTAGATAAGGATACAGTCTCGACAATTTCGTTTATAGTCGCTGACGTGTTTTTCTGTTGGAGGATTTCAGCAACCTTTTCATAATTAGATGTATCACCCCTAATGAATTTAGCCATCTGAGCCGTCTTCGGTGTTTTTTCCATAATCCCTCCGAGCAGTGATACGTTTCATTATCCCATATAGCACATAAACCTAACTCAAATTGGAAATGTCTCGAAAACACACAGTCATGTGTACGAACCTTCCAGTAATTAGAGCTTTCCGCACCATCTTAACCTACCTTTAATCGTTCACGAACGCATGAATTCCCGCACAATCTCGGCAGATCCCTCTGATTTGAACGCTCTCATGAATAAAGACGCCTCTTCGCAAGCCCGATCCTCGATTACCGATACAGTCTCCTCGTCCAGCGAATAAAGCTCAGAAAAGAACTCTTTTACCGCAAACTTGCTGTTCTTGCCGAAGACCTCGACATCCCGCTTTCCTTCTGCCGCATATTTCGTAACGGTCCAGTCCCATATCTTCTGGTACAGATCAGGCTCTTCCTCCTCGAGAACCTCCCAGACCAGATTCATCCAGAAGGTGCCGACGTTCCCTTTGATGATGTCGCCGTGCGGGAACTGCTCGGATATCAAATGCCGCGGCGTTCCTGTGATCCCGTGCTGCGCGATCCGCACATCCAGATCGTTCTCCCGGAGCGCGTTTGCGACCTCCTTTGTTCGCGGGATATCGATTGTGACCTGCTCGATCGGGTTTCCGTGCTCGTCGAATATGTTTCCGTGCGTGCTCCCGTTTGCGATTGCGAGCACCTGCGGGTACACGCCGGAATCGTTGAGCGATCTGATGAATGCCACTGCCTCATCAGGCGTTGTCAGAACCATGCCGGAAGTGTCTGTTCTCCCGATCTCGCCGACCTCTGCCTCGAGGCCGAACTCGGAGTCGCCCATCTCGGAACGTATGAACCGCGCGAGTTCGATTGTCGCCGCGATGTTTGGCGCAAGCTCCTCTGCTGCGGTCTTGCCATCGAAATTGAAGAGGTGCGAGGCGTCAATCGCAAAGCTTGTGAAGCCAGAATCAATCTGCGCTGCGATCAGCTCTTTGACCGAGTTAAGTTCCGCAAGCGTCCCCTTCTTCACTCCGATATGATCCGCATGCAGCGCCCAGACGTCCACGCCGACCTCGCGGGCAGCAGCACAGGTGCGCATCGAGAGATCTGCCGGCGTGAGCCCGGTATACCCACCCTCCAGATTGGACTCCGATTTCGCCAGTTCGATCATGACTGCGGAATCAAGGTCCTTTGCCGCCCGAAAGATGCCTTTTGTGATGCCAGGGACGATTCTGGTGTTGCACGCCATAACGATACAATTCTTGTCCTTTAATGCGTTGAATATGACTGACCCGGGTAAGGGATTGCACTCCATAATGATTCACCGCCCCCTCTTCTGGTTTCATCCGAAATAACACTTGTCATGCGCAGGGGATGTGGGGTTGCTCCGGTGTTCGCGTCCTATGTTTGGAAGAGACGGATTGCAAAAAATCGGACTTCGGAAGTACTGGCGCGGCAGAGACAAATGAGAAGCGCCTCGATTACGCATTCGAACACCTTTTAATGTTTGCCCCCGCGGGTAATAGCCAGATATCAGGAACACCGATCCAATGACTGAAGTTTCACTCGTACTCCCTGCGTACAACGAGGCTGAGAGGCTGGAAGAGGCTGTAAGGCAGACAGCAGGCACCCTGGAGCGGATAACGCAGTCCTTTGAGATCATCGTCGCAGAAGACGGCTCAACCGATGGCACAGACAGAATCGCTGAGCAGTTGGAAGCCAGATATTTGTACGTCAGACATCTGCACAGCGACGAGCGCCAGGGGCGTGGAAAGGCTCTGAACCGTGCGTTCGGAGCGGCGCATGGCGCAATTCTTGTATACATCGATGTCGATCTCGCGACTGATATGCGGCATCTTGCCGGGCTGATCGGTCGCATACGGGACGGTTATGACCTTGCGACGGGATCGCGCATGTTACCTGCAAGTGATGCCGTGCGCTCGGCAAAACGCGGATTTGCAAGCAGGGGGTTTAATTTACTCGTGCGAGTGCTGCTGAAATCGAGATTGTACGATCACCAGTGCGGGTTCAAGGCGTTCAGACGGGAAGCGCTCTTTGATCTGCTGGATATAGTCGAAGACGAGCACTGGTTCTGGGATACTGAGATTCTGGTCCGGGCACAGCGACTGGGGTATTCGGTTGCGGAGTTTCCTGTCAGGTGGCGACCCGGGAGCGCAACCAAGGTCGATCTGAAGAGCGATGTGGTCGGCATGGGTCTGGCGATTCTTCGATTGCGGCGGGAGCTTTGATTAAATGCGTATAACAAGACGTAAGATCATTGTAGCCTCGATTTTTGCGATTCTGATACTGTGTTTACTTGTATTCATGGTCGGGGCAGGTGACATTGCGAACGCGATTCGTACAGCGTCGCCCGAACTCATAGCGCTCTCCGTACTGGTCTACCTGATCTCGTGGCCCCTGCGCGGCATCCGGTATCAGCAGATTCTTGCGCAGATGGGGTACAGAGAGGATCTGAACTCTCTGATCAGGTGTATCTTCGTTAGCCAGTCCACAAACGTCTTTCTGCCGGCACGCATAGGTGATGTGACCCGTGCATATCTCCTGACAAAGATAAAAAATATCCCGCTCGCAACAGGTCTCTCCTCACTCGCTGTTGAGCGGATCTTCGATATTCTTGCGATCACCACGATCGGCGGCTTTGCTGTGTGGGCGCTGCGAGGGGCGCTGCTCGATCGATGGATTACAGATGTTATTGCAATTGCGGGAGTCGCCATAGCAGCCGTATTCGGGTTGCTCTTTCTCTTTCTCAAGCTCAGAACAGAGATAGGTGGTGTTGTTACGCGCTTCATAAGAGAGATTGCGATAGTATCCACGAAACCACGCGCCTTTGTGATCGTCTTTGCAAGCTCGATTCTGGTCTGGTTCTTCGACATCCTGACATGTTTTGTGATATTGAGCGCTTTTTCAGGAGTCGCATCGTTTTCCCTGATCATGCTCGCATTTCTTGCAATCGCTGTCGGAAATCTCACAAAGATCTTTCCGGTCACCCCAGGTGCGATAGGGACTTATGAGTTGGCGCTGACTGCGATATTCTATATGGGCGGCATCGATCCGGTAATCGGTGCCACTGCTGCCTTGCTCGATCATTTCGTGAAGAATTCGGTGACACTGGTATTCGGGAGCGTGTATCTTTCGCACTTTGGTCTGCGATGGTCGCGGCTGGTGGAACATGCCGGGCAGACCGGGCAGACTGAGCGGACAGAACAGAAGTAGCATCCATGGACAATGTAAATATAACATTGTGCCGCAATTCCCACCATGATCGACAGAAACGAGATCACGTCCATACTGAACGACTACGACACAGAGAAGATTGCGATCGGGCTTGTTGCCTCGCATTCCGCACTCGATACGTGCGATGGTGCGGTCGATGAGGGTTTCAGGACGTTTCTGGTCTGCCAGGCTGGACGCGAGAAGACGTATACCAAGTATTTCAAAGCGGAGCGAGATTCCAGCGGGAACCTGCTGCGTGGAATCGTGGATGACAATGTGGTTTACCAGCGGTTTGACGAGATAATGAAGCCGGAAAATCAGAAACAGCTGCGCGATGATAACATACTCTTCGTTCCGAACCGATCGTTCACATCCTACTGCGAGATCGGCGCAATCGAGGACGATTTTGCGGTTCCGATGCTTGGCAGCCGCAACCTGCTCAGAAGCGAGGAGCGGGGCGGCGACGAAGATTATTACTGGATTTTAGAGAAGGCTGGACTGCCATACCCTGAGAGAATCGATGATCCGGAGGATATCGATTGCCTGGTCATGGTAAAACTTCCGCATGCGGTGAAAAAACTCGAACGCGGCTTTTTCACGGCGTCCGATTACACAGAGTACCAGGAGAAGTCGGAGTTGCTGATCAGGCAGGGCGTGATCACAGAAGATGCACTCTCTGCGGCACGTATCGAGCGATACGTGATCGGCCCGGTCTTCAATCTTGATTTCTTCTATTCGCCGATCGAGGACACGAGGAGTCCGATCGAACTGCTCGGAATCGACTGGCGGTTTGAGACAAGCCTTGATGGGCATGTGCGCCTGCCAGCGCCGCAGCAGATGACGCTTGTTGAGGGGCAGCAGATTCCGGAGTACACGGTCTGTGGGCACAATTCGGCGACGCTCAGGGAGTCTCTGCTCGAGGAGGCATTCGAGCTGGCAGAGAAGTATGTGGAAACAACAAAGAAGCATTATTCACCCGGGATCATCGGTCCGTTCTGCTTGCAGACATGTGTGGATAAGGATCTGAATTTTTATATTTATGACGTTGCCCCAAGGATCGGCGGCGGCACGAATGTTCACATGTCGGTTGGGCATCCTTATGGGAATACGCTCTGGCGGCGGAATATGAGCACGGGAAGGCGGCTTGCAATGGAGGTACGAAGGGCTGTTGCGATGGGAAGGGTCGCGGAGATTGTGACGTGAATGGCGCGGAAGTGTTGGGTCCGGATGTGAATCCCATCTCAAGCATAGCAACCATAAAAAACGCGCAATTGACACACTCGAGTGATGACCTACCGACTGTGCCAGGCGACGTCACCCCCGATACGCCACTAACGAGCTTGAATCTGAACTGGTAGGAGAAAGATCTGCCTGAAAGAGAGCGAACAAAGCATGTCCACAGACTTCATCCGTACTTGGGTAAATTCATACCACAATTGGTTGAGATATTCCTACGGAAGTATTTTGCACCCGGTCAGACAGTACTCGATCCTTTCTGCGGCGCTGGTACAACATGGCCCAGGCAAATGGATTGGGGCTCAATGCCGTTGGGTGTGATGTCTCAGCATTCAACGTCCTCCTCTGCCGTGTGAAAACATCTCGACACGATCTTGCAAGGGCACGCAGGGAAGTGGTGGATATTTTAGAGAACGTGCGGAATAGAAAACGCGCTCAGGTTCACGAAGATCGAGGAGAACGGGGATGTTCATGGATGGAAGGACTCGAAGACAGAGGTGATGATCGGAGTGGTAACGTAGGGAGATGAGAAGGATTTATGTATATTCAAGTCAGATTTAGAGAGCAGATGTGAACATGTTATTGCAATTGTTACAGTGGTGTACATTATGAAATTGATCGTGCCTGAAGCTGTATTGACCTCGATAAAAATTCCAAAGAAGGAATTAGAAAGGACACTGAAGCTTGATCTGGCTATGGCGCTGTACCAAAGGGAGGTTATCTCTCTTGGAAACGCAAGAAGATTGGCTGGCATTAGCAAATGGGAATTTTTAGAGGAATTGGGTCGAAGAAAAATATCACGCCATTATACAGAAAAAGAAGTGGGAGAGGATTTGATCTTTGCCGAAGGTAGTCTGTAATTCATCGCCCCTGATTTATCTGGCAAAAATTGGGAAGTTGGAGCTGCTAAAAAGTTACTTTACGGAGATATCGATTCCTGAAGATACGAGAATATGGATGTAAAGGCTCACGCTGATCGGCGAGGGCGCGAATGTGAGGGCGGTACGGGTGGCGAGTTCGAAGGGTTGTATTTTCCGAGAGGATAGACCAGCGAAAAATTCAATGTAGCATCGCAACTGAAAGGTAAGGGATAACCATGAAAAAGATGATCACTACTGTTGAAGTGTGGAAGGAAGGAGGGATGTTCACAGCGTACTGCCCGGAATTGGATGTTGCGAGTTGTGGACATACGCCTATAGAGGCAAAGAAGAACTTGGGGGAAGTTATAGGGATACAACTGGAAGAAACAGCCATGCTTGGGACGTTGAAAGACTTTTTGGCAGAAGCCGGTTATGTTGTGGAGGATGAGGTGCTGGAAACAGAGAAGAAGATTGTGGGATTTGAAGAGATGTCGATCTCTGTTGAGGCGCTGTGATGAAAATAAATCCCACAAACTGGCAAACACAGGTTAAAATCTTCGAGAAATACGGTTGTGTCTTTGTTAGACAGAAAGGATACCATTTAATAGTTCATCACGAACGTGCAAAAAGGGCCGTAGTCATCCCAAAATATGGTGAAATCCCGGTAACCATCATACGAAACAATATGAACACGGTTGGTAGGACAAGGGATGAATATTGTCCATTTTAGAAAGTACTTAGCAGCCGCGCATAATTAAGTTGAACAAAATCAACTTTTTCGCGGACAAATCTTGTAATTCCATTCGCCATGAAAATAATCCCTTTCGATGTTCACTTTAGCCATTTCTTTGTCCGAAACTTTGATCCCCGTCGGATATTCATTTTCATCCAACTCAGCCATTATTTTCAATCCTTTTCTGGTTGTAGTGCTTCCTATTAACTTTACCATAACCTCATGGCTTACCAATGGCCTCCCACGCCAGTTTTGCGTGATATAGCAGAACATTCTATGTTCAATTTTATTCCATTTGCTTGTTCCCGGTGGAAAGTGGCACACTGAAATCTCCAACTGAGTTTCGTCAGCGATTTTTTGAGTGAAACTTTCCACAGTCGCACGCGACTGCCATTACTACCACCACCATCTGCCATAATTAAAAGATTGGTCGCGTTTGCATAGCGTTGTGACCCCATCTTCCGCCACCATCGGCTGATAGTTTCGCATGCAAATTCGGCGGTATCGTGGTCATTTCCAACGCTGACCCATCCTTGATTGGATGTCACATCGTACACGCCATATGGGACACCTTTGCCCCGCGATTTATCCTTAAAATCATAAACGTTAACCTCATCCGGTTCACCTTTCGGTCGCCATTCCTGCCCCACATTCTTAAAATCGCCAATAAGCTCTTTCTTTTTAGCATCTACTGAAATTACAGGTTGTCCACTGGCTTGAAACGTCTTTATTTTAGAATATATGTGCTTGAATTGAGCGTCACGATCCGGGTGTGAAGCACCTTCTTTTGTCTTTCTGTTTGATTGGAGGCTGTAACCCAAATCATAAAGAAGTTGAGCGACTTTTCTTTCACCTATTTTATGACCTTGCTTTTTAAGCTCTTCTGCCAATTTTCTTGTGCTTTTACATGTCCATTGTAACGGAGATTGTGGATCGCCACGAATATCTGGCTCCAAAAGCAGTTCCAAATCCTGTATTATTGTCGGGTCATTCTCTATAAGACGTTTACGTCCACCTCCGGAGCGGCGAATCTTCGCAGTTTTCATCTCTTTTCCTTCGATCAATGCATTTAAATCCCCCATAGCACCCGTAATTGTGGTTCGTGACATTCCGGTAGCAGTTGCCACTGTTGATATACCGCCCCATCCAATTGCTTTTGCTTCTCCTGCAGCCCATATACGGCGCGTTCTCTCGTCCATAAGTTTCTTTAGCGGTTCGTATTTATTTCTGATGGTTTCTATGTTTGCCATAATAATACTATGGTCATAGAACCTATTAAATGTTCAGGTTATTCGTGCGCGGCTACTTAGTTGATGGATCGTCGGTCAAGGCGCCAGATCGAATGAAGCCGTGGGTGTCGAAAAAACGCGTGTAAATACTTGCGTAAAATATGCTGGCAGTTCTGGTTGGGGGAAGTATTACCGGAAGATCATCTTGGCATCACGTTTACGTCCGAGGCTGCCCCATGCGGCCAGGGGGTGGGCGCCCGGGTGGTCGGGCGGTGGCTCAGCGTGGTTGTGTTCTGAGGGGGCGGAATGCTTGTATGAGGGGGTGGCGTGTAGACGTAACATATAGGAGTCGATTATTATGACAAAGCGTCCCCCAACAACCGAAAACACGCAATCGTTTTGCGAACAATTCTCAGCGCTGGCGTGCTGGTGCTAGTGCTAGTGCTGCTGCTTGCGTGCACGGGGGCGGCAGCGGGCGCAATGTTGGGTTGTGGATGATGCTGCGTGTGCGGGAGATTAGGTGTGTTTACGCGCTTCTGTTTGTGCGGGGTCTGACGCGGGGCGGCGAAGTTGGGTCTAATGGTTTATAAAGCAGAAGACTTATGATATAATGGGTGTAAAAATGGCAGAAATATTTGCATTGCCTGCGGTTGTTGAAAAGGAGATAAAAGTCTTAATTAAACATGGTTATTATTCTAGCATTGACGAGGTAGCAAAAGATGCTTTTAGAACGCTCTTTTATGTTAAACCCGATCTTAGAAGCTCTGCTGCCATTGAACTGTATAAAGAGGGGGAGATATCATTGAGCAAAGCTGCTGAGATGATCGGTGTATCAACGATCGAATTCAAGGATATCCTTGCCAATAGAGGCATCAAGAGAGCGGTAGAATCCAGAAGTAGTGAAGAACTGAGACAGGGCGTTGAGATGGTTAAAAAGTTGAGAGAATGAAATCCTTAATCTTTGATACAGATGTTCTCAGCACTTTTGAACCGGAGAGCATCATGCAACAATGCATGAAAATCTGATATTAGCTCGACGCAGGGCACCAGAGCAGTGGTACCTGCTTGCGCGGGCACGGGCATTCGGGTTTGTGGTCGGGCGTGGGGGTGGCTGATGATAGGTGGGCCCGCACATTGGCATTTCGATCAGATATCTTATCAGAGGCTTTATAACCCCCAATCGTTGTAATGATTACTACAAAATGTAAATGGAGGAACGTAAGATGATGGAAGTAACCTTTTACGACAGAGAACAGGAAATAAAAGAGGTGAGGGATATACTGCGTACGAAACCGCGACTAATCACTTTTATTTACGGACCGATAAACTCAGGAAAGACTGAAATGATCAGTCATCTGATCGAACAGTTGCCAGATAATTATGTTGTTTTCTACATAAATCTCAGAACTAAATTTTTAGCGACTTACGATGATTTCATCGAATCGTTGTTTGAGATGGAGATGGAGATGGAGACTGATGGGGCGATGCGGAAGCGGAAGGAGACACTTGCTGAATTGGTTCCGTCTGTGACGAAGGTCACCGGAATACCAATAACCAGGGAGTTTATAGATTACGTTTTCAAGGATAATAAGCCGAAGAACGCGTTTTCGTATATGATAAAACTTTTTGAAAAGGTGAGAGATTCAGGAAAACATACAGTACTGGTTTTGGACGAACTGCAAAAGATTGGGGATGTTAAAGTGAATGGTCCGCTCGTCTACGAACTCTTCAACTTTTTCGTAGACCTGACAAAGGAGTTGCATCTGTGTCACGTCTTTGCAATAACGTCTGATTCGCTATTCATCGAACGAGTTTACAGCGAGGCGATGCTGGAAGAACGATGCAAGTATCTGCTGGTGGATGATTTCGACTACAGGCAAACAATGGATCTTATGGGGGGTTACGGATTTGACATGCATGAGAAGGAGATTGCATGGCATTACGTTGGTGGGAAACCGGTATCGCTTGTTAGACTGATCAATGAAAAAATAAGTGAGAAGAATATCGAAGATGTCGCAGAGAGTATGCTTAAGCTCAGAACCGGTGAGATAAGACAGCGAATAGGGGTGCTTACGATTGTAAATAAGAAGATTCTGTTCGAAAAGGAAGAGATCGAATTAAAATATGATAATGTAACAAAAATTCTCGATAAATTTTTGGATGAGGAATCTTATGCTTATGACGTGATTACCCCGGAGATTGTATATCTCGTTAAGGAGAACATTCTCTTTGTTGATCCGGTCAATGGCATTATAAAGCCGCAATCACAGCTGAATTTACTTGCGATACGAGGGGTGATGCGGGATGCGTAAGGGTTGGGTTTGTGGTGGATGCAGCAGCGAGCGAGGAGGTAGCATGACCCGCCTGCTACTGGTGGTTGCGGTGGCACTCGTGGCGGTAATTGCGTGCGCTGGCACGGCGGCGGGCACACGACGTGGGTCAACGATACCACAACAACAACACTGCCAACTCCAACACCCCCACCAACCCCTGCACCAACCCCCATAAACTACAACCCAGTCCCTGCCATAACACCCCCCGGCATACTGTCCCTGATCGCGCTTCTGGCGCTGGCTGGATTCGTGGTTCTACGAAGACAGTACTTCCGAACGGGTGTAGTTCCGAATAGAGATTGCCATGTAAATACGATATAAGAATGGTTCTTTTAGAGAGATGATCAAGAATGGGCTAAACTTTATCAAGATATTATCAGATCGAAGATCAAAAACTATTTGGAGTTCTGTGAAACTGCCTTTCATAGGTTTTTCTCGTTCGGAAGTAGGGGGTTTCGGAACTACTGGAAGAAAGGAGTAACTCGATTTTCGGTGAAACGTAAATTACCGCCCAAAAGGTGTCACGCAAGTATGACACGTTCCACCCTTTTCAAACGTCTATTCTTCAATCACGTCGTTATCATTGGTAATTCTACATGTGTTCTGTGACGATAAAAGGACAGGCTGTTTCAATTCACCGAAAGTCAGGGAGTAATCCCTTCTTCTCCTTTTTTTATTTATTCCGGATGACTTGTGGTCAACGGTAAAGAGGAGCAACCACAGATATTCACAGAGGGCCATCATCACCCCATATACCACCAGTGGTCTTCCAAAACCATTCCGGCAGCTAATAACCACCCCCTCGTGAGGTGAATCACAGTAACATGCCAAAAGTACTGGTACTCGATGCCCAGATGAGAAATTCGCTCGCCATAATACGATCTCTCGGGAAACGAGGATTCAAAGTGGACGCAGGAGAGGAGACCAGATTCGCAACCGGGTTCTTCTCCAGATACTGCGCTGATTACATCGTTTACCCGTCACCGACAAAAAATCCGGAAGAGTTCACCGCTCATGTACTGGATGTAGTAAAAAGCAGAGACTACGACGTCATCTTCCCAATGACAGATGCCACAGTAATACCCATACTCAAGCAGAAGGATGAATTCTCAGAGCACACAATCGTACCATTCGCAGATTACCAGACTGTAGTCAAGGCAATCGATAAATCCCAGACACTGAAGATCGCCATGGAAAACGAGATCCCCTGCCCGAAGACGTATTTTGCGGGGTATTACGACGATCTCGAGGAAACACTTGGCGTGGATAGCGTGGATCCGGAGTACCCGGTCGTGGTGAAACCTGCAACCGGGTTTGGGGCGCGGGGTGTCTTCCTCTGTAATTCAGCAAACGATCTTATAGAGCGATGCAGATACGTCCAGGATCGGTACGGGCAGTTCATAGTTCAGGAATACATACCAAAAGGGGACGAGATCGGGGTTTACACACTCTTTGATCACAATTCCCGCTGTTGCGCTCTCAGCGTTCAGAAGAGGCTCCGGTCATATCCGGCGTCCGGCGGACCGAGCACGCTTCGGGAGACGATCAGAGACGACATAGCCGTCAAACTCGCAAACAGACTGCTGACTGCCATGGGCTGGTCAGGTGTTGCGATGGTAGAGTTCAGGGTTGACCCAAGAGACGGCATACCAAAGTTAATGGAGGTCAACCCCCGGTTTTGGGGGTCTCTTCAGCTCTCGATTCTCTCAGGGGTGGACTTCCCGCATCTTTTATATAAACTGGTGACAGATGGGCATCTTGACAGCGACTTGAAGTACGATGTAGGCGTGAGATGCAGATGGCTGCTCCCGGGCGACATACTCTGGTTCATGAGCACACCCGACAAACGAAAAAACCTCAGGGAGTTTGTCAAGTTCAACACAAACTATGATATCCTCTCGCGGGATGATCCGGCTCCGACAATCGGATTCACGCTGGCTGTGGCACGATACATCTTTGATAGGGAGATGTGGGATTTCATACTGAGAAAGCCTATCTGATGCCGATGAAAAACGCGCTCACAATTGACCTTGAATACTGGCATTCTCCCGAATTAATCAGGAGTTTCGCCCCGGAAAAGAGAGACGACCTCATAATCAAGATGACAACGCCCATCCTGCGTCTCCTGGATGAGTTTGGCGTGAGCGCTACGTTCTTTGTGCTGGGTGCTGTCGCAGAGAAGTACCCCGAGCTCGTGACAGAGATTCACAGCCGTGGGCATGAGATCGCGTCACACGCATATTCCCATAGAACACTCCACGAACTCGGAAGAGGCGGGTTCGAGGATGAGATCGACCGGTCGGTGCGGCTGCTCCGGGAGATCACGGGAGAGCCGCCAATCGGGTTCAGGGCGCCGTCGTTCTCAATAGACAATGCGACCGGGTGGGCGTTTGATGTGCTGGCGAGGTACGGCTTCAAATACGACTCAAGCATCTTCCCGGTGACGACATATCTGTACGGAGTGCATGATGCGCCCCTCGGAATATACCGACCATCCGCACAGAACGTGGCAGAGAATGACCCAAACGGCAAGATAATCGAGTTTCCGCTGACTATCTTCGAGTATGCTCGGAAAGTCCCGATATCAGGCGGGTTTTACCTGCGGGTTCTGCCGTTAAAGGTACTGAAAGGGATGATCAGAATTGTGAACGAGGAACAACCCGCAGTAATATACCTTCATCCATGGGAGATAGTCCCGGTGATGCCGCGGTTGAAACTCCCCCTGCAATCGAGATTCATAACGTATCACGGGATTAAATCAACACGGGCGAAGCTGGAGGGTTTGCTTGCGAGTTTCAGCTTCGCGCCTGCGCGGGAGGTGCTCGGGCTGTGAAATTCGACCTGCACATCCACTCAAAGTACTCTTATGACTCGCTATTGAGACCGGATACGATAATAAAGGTTGCAAAGAAGAAAGGGCTTGATGGAGTTGCGGTAACTGACCACAACACAATAAGAGGTGGTGTTGAGGTATCTATGGTCAACAAAGACGATGATTTTGTCGTCATAGTTGGATCCGAGATAAAGACCGAGTACGGGGATGTGATCGGGATCTTCTTAACTGATGAGATCCGATCACAGGTGTTTGCGGATGTTGTGGATGAGATCAGGAACCAGGGCGGGCTGACTGTTCTGGCACACCCGTTTCGGAAGGGAATCGTCTTTCCAAGAGACCTGCTCGGGCATGTTGATTTAATCGAGGGATTCAACGCACGGTCTCCGAAGAATCTGAACCAAAAGGCGATAGAGCTTGCAAGGGACTGCAGAATACCTGTTACCGCCGGAAGCGATGCGCATCTCGGCTTTGAGATAGGTATGGGGCGGACTGTTACCCGGACCCTGACCCGGGATGAAGTCAGATGTGCACTGGAGAACGGTGAAACGCAAATAGAAGGAAAAGAATCGAGTTACTATCTGGTTCATGGATTGAGTGTGGGGACTGAGATTATGGTTTCAGGTTATACGGTTCTGAAGGGCGCCTTACATCACACTCTGTAGGTATCCACTTCAAAAAGTATGGTGAAACCTAATATTCAGTCGGCTCTTTGGTAATTCGCGTTGCAAACATCTCGTAGATAAATTGTGTCCGTGATGTGTTGGGGACGTGGAGATCACGAATGGCACGAATAAACGAATTTCACGAATACTAAACTGGAATAAATTCGTGCCATTTGTCCATTCGTGTAATTCGTGATAAAAACTGATATAACCCGATAAAATTCCCGGTAAACACCTGGAACTAAAGTGTATCGATTTGGATAAATGTGCAAGCTCTTTATAAGTGTTGGTCACTGCAACGCGAGATACCAGAGACCCATTCAGTCTTTCTGAAAGATATACATAAAAACCTCAATCTGTGTTCATCAGTGTTAATCTGTGGCTAAAAGCCATTGTCAGCCACAGATTAACACGGACTTAAGGCAACATCTGCGCAAATTTATGAAATCCGCATCTACGATAATTATCATAAATCACGGTTTTTTAGACAATGCCTCGGCTACCACTTAATTTGAAGCGGATACCGCTGTAGGATTAGTAATGCGTCAAGCGAGCTCACCCCGCCGTCGCAATTCACATCTGCGTCCCTGGTTGCGGGAGTCGCTCCGACCGCCATCTGGAGTGCGATTGCCGCATCTGCTGTTGTTGTGAGTTCTCCGGCGTTCATGCCGGATGAGATGATGAGCGCGGCAATTCCCGCCACATGGGGGGCTGCCCGGGACGTACCGCTCAAATAGCCATAACTATCGTCTCTGGTAGTGGAGAGTATATTCACGCCCGGAGCAGCCAACTCAATCTCCAGACCTATTGGCGAAAAAGGTGCCCGGCTATCATTCAGGTCGGTCGCTGTTACAGCTATAACAGAGTCGTACCTGGCTGGATAGGTCACATTTCCGCCATGGGTGTTTCCAGCCGCTGCCACCAGAAGCAGACCCGTATCATAAGCATTACGACAGGCATCTCGAAGTGATTGAGAATCCTCCTCGGTGCCAGAGCTTATGACGACCACATCCATGTCATTCTCGACCGCCCACTCAATGCCTGCAATCAACCAGCTGGCAAGACCATAGCCGGAACCGTCCATCGCCTTGACAGCATAGAGGCTGGCATTTGGGGCTACGCCCACAACACCAATCCCATTCCTCTCAGCAGCGATGATGCCTGCCACGTGGGTGCCATGGCTATTGTAGCTATCATCAAAGGGAGCAGGATCGTTGAACACGAAATCATAACCGCCTTTACAATTAGAATCCAGGTCTTCATGAGTATAATCCACACCGGTATCAATGATTGCCACTTTAACACCGGTACCATTAATGCCGCTGTTCTGCGCCATTTCGCTGTTGATGTGGCTCACACCCGAGGAATTTACGTATTCATCGGTTGCTATCGCAAGTATCACATCATCCTCAATATATGCGACCCCCGGGTTCTTCCTCATACGGTCTATAGCCTGCTCTGATAAACGGGCAGACACGGCAGGGATTAAGCGATACTCATGTTTTACAACGACACCACTCTCGCTTTGGATCGCTACTCGTCCGGAGGTCTCAGGCGTTTGGTGAAATCCGATGATGACATCGCGTTGCGGCTCTTCCGGGCAAGCTGTTCCGCTTAATAATATGATAATGATCGCTAAAGACGTTATTATAAGTGTCAAAAATGATTTGTTCACATTTGTCTCCATTGAGTTCTATTTTAGAGCATACTAAAAATTAAAGATAGGGATTTGATAGCAGATGTCAGATATCAGATCCCTATTCAACCCCTGTGTAGTGTCTCTGGCTCCGGCGGTTTATGTATGTGGACTAGCTGGTATACTGATACTGAGCTCGGCAGAGTCGGAACCGTATAGGGCATCAACGATTGCCAGATCGCCTGTTCTCGCATCAGGACAGGTGATCATGATCCTGGTATCTGACCATGAGCCAATTGCGCAATCAACCGCAGCACCAGTTCCGGATTCAACGGTAACACCGAGATACTCCCTATATGCTGAGTCGTATTCGCTGAATCCTGCACCACTGGTGACTACGTTATCACCATTAATTGTGGCTGAATCGATTGCAACCGGAGGCGCAACCGTAATTGCCACCAGTTTGCTCCGCATCTCGCTCTTGACAACATACAGTCCGTAACGTCCGCTATCCAGTGCCGGGACGGTCACCACTATCTCTGAATCCGTTATGAAATCAGGTGTCAGTGTGATGGTTTCTTCGCCAGTATCAATAACCACATCTGACGTGTAGTTGACACCGCCCACCGTATTCAAGAAGTTGGTACCGGTAACGTTCACCACTGTCACCTCACCAGCCACCATCCTCGCGGGACTTACTTGATCGATGCCAGGGATTATCGGTCCTGTCTGCGGTGCATCGCTGTATGCCACATACCATGCATGACATCCAGTGCAGTCCCAATTATCACCTACGTGACCAAATCCGAGCTGGCCCTTGGTACCAGTGTAGTCGTACTGGATATTGTGCAGAGACCTGACACCATGGCACTCTTCACACTTTCTGATATTGAGCAGATCCACCTCAGAATCGCCGTGGCAAATATCGCACTCGAGGCTCAGATTGCCAAGATTATGGTGCGTCTCAGGATTACTATAAATCGCTGGTACTGCTTCGTCGGGTTCATGACATGCCTCACATCCACCCCATTTCTTGCCGGTTGCATTGTCCTTCGCTCTAAAGCTGGTATCCGGAGTTATCAGTGACGGATTATATGTCGGGATCGAATGCCCATCATCATAGTCGTCAACATAGCTACCATGACAGTGACTGCAGTGTCTGGCAACAGCGTCCGGTGCTCCATGGTGCGGTGATGCCTCATGGCAAACCACACAATCCCTGATTACTTCAACGCCTGTATTGCCATCGGAATCGGTTTGAACCGGGTGGCAGTCTGTGCATTCGTAGCCCTCGTTCTGTACCAACAGGTGGTGGGCATCCGGGATGCCGGAACTATGACAAGCCCTACAGTCCTCTTCTGCGAATTCTCCGCAGACGGTGTCGTATATTCCCAGATCCTGATTTGCTGGCGGTGGCGGTATTGCTGCTATGGCTATACCAACTATCGCAAGACCAGCAACTGCTATAGTTAGTATCCTGACTTTCGGTGAATTGAAATAGCCTGTCCTTTTATCGTCACAGAACACATGTAGAATTACCAATGATAACGACGTGATTGAAGAATAGACGTTTGAAAAGGGTGGAACACGTCATACTTGCGTGACACCTTTTGGGCGGTAATTTACGTTTCACCGAAAATCGAGTAGTATAGACAAGAGTCTTCTTTCCACTACTTAGTTACCTCCTTATGTTATATAGTAAGACAAAATATGATTGATCTATTAAAAAGCTTTCGGTTTTTCATAGAATAGTATGTTAATTGTTAGAAATCCTTTAATTAGCGTGTTAAGCGTCCCCACATCATAAAGACCGACGTTGCGAGAAACGTGAGCGGAGATGTTCCGGAAGCAATGAATTGCATTCGTCTGTATTTTTTGGGCGATCGTCCATGATCACAAGTTATTTCAACACTCACGACGGGCAGATCATTATATATTAAAGCAGAGGTTCTGCGTGTATGGACAGAGAAAGTGAAGGTTATGATACAGGGATGAGAGAGACCACGGTTTACCTCTACAAGACCTCACCAGAGACGCTTTTCAGAGATCTCGGAAAGGCGCTCGACACGCCGGAGTTCCGGAAGCTGCGCCCGGAGAACGAGACATCAATCAAGATCAATGCGAATTACGATCGGAACTGGCCCGGGTGCAACACATCGATCTGGTTTCTGGATGCGCTGCTCGGAAACTTAAGAGAGCGGGGTTTTGAGAATCTGAGAGTAATCGAGGGCGATCTGAAGTTGCAGCCCGCTGTGGGGACGGTTGCGGCACTCGGCATAACGAAACTACTCGATAGACACAATGTCCCATTTATACCGATCGAAGAGCTGCCAAGGGACGATTGCGAACTCCCACTCATCCTGCATGATTCGCAGCTCATCAACACCTCGGTTCTGCATACGCACACCTTTGCGGTGATCTCGTGTGCAACAAAGAACCTGTTCGGGCTTTTGCCGGTATACCGGGAGAAATACCACAACGAACTCTCTCTAAAACTGCTCGAGATCCTCGATAATCTGAGAAGGGTGAACTGCAGGATGTTTGCCATAATCGATGGGACGGTCGGGCTTGAGGGCGGGAGTATGCGAATGGGCGACCCGAAACGACTGGACATGATACTGGCAGGAGATGATGCGTTGGAACTCGACCGGGTGGCAAGCAAGATTATGGGATTTCCCGTGGCTTATGTGCCCCTCTTGAGGCTTGCTCTTGCAACCGGAGCACTGGACCCTGCCCCTGTGCGAGTGGATGGGGGCGGGGATTTTCCCGATTGTCTTCCGGTGCACCCTTTTGCTTACAGCGAGTCACGAATCGCCGGCTTTGACCTGTGGCTAAGAAGGAACCGGCTGACCGGACGATTCCTTAGGTATAACAGCCCTCTTGACAGGCTCGCGCAGCACGCAAGGCGGTTCTACACGGCGCGGGTTTACAATAAGAAGAAAGAGAGGGTGATGAGTGGAGACTGGACTGAGTACCGATGAATAATAAGATAGCGCAGAAGAACTACTACGATTCCTGCGGCAACTTCGATATCCTTGAACTGGGCACTGCGGATGGAAGGGAGAACAAATACAGGAAGCGGTTCATATCAAGAAGAGCGGAGGCGATGGCTAAGCTCGCTGGTCTGGATGGGGGATCCACAGTCCTTGAGGTGGGGTGTGGGACCGGGATATACACCGTTCACTGGATTAAATCAACGAAAAAGCTTTATGGGCTGGATATCTCGAGAGGAATGCTTGTGAGATTGCGAGAGAAGATTGAGAAGACTGAGAAGATCGATTCCGATGATCTCTTCCTTATTGAGGGCGATTCCGAACGTATGCCGTTTCGCAACCGGCGCTTCGATGCGGTCATGTCTGTGAACACGGTTGAGCATCTGGACGATGTGCCTGCGGCATTGCGGGAGATGAGGCGGGTCTGCCGGGACGGTGGCAAAATCGTTGTATCGGTTCCCAACGGCAATTTTTCTGCAAAATACCGGGCAAAGCTTATGCAGACGATCGAGTGGATTGCGACAAGACTTGTCAGGGGGTATGCCCGTCCCGAGCCTGCCAGATCTCATGGCGATGACTTCACGCACCAGGATATTTCGATGGATGATCTTACAGGGGCGTTCGCAGAAGCCGGGATCAGGGTTGCGCAGAATGGGTTTATGGGATTTGTTCCGCATCAGGCGATACCAGCAGGGGTTGCCAGGTATCTTATGTGGATGGAGGCTCTGGAAAGAGTTTTTGAGATGATTCCGGGGCTGCGGAGTGTTGGAGGCGTGATTATAGTCTGCGGAGTTGCGGATCTATGACTCTACACCCGGTAATCTCGATAATAATTCCTACGAAAAATAATGTGGAGACGATAGAAAACTGCATGGAGTCTCTCGTGGGTCTGGAGTATCCTGAAGACCAATACGAAATCATAATCGTGGACGGTCACTCGAGAGATGGGACCGTCGCAATAGCAGAGAGATACGGCGCAAAGATATTCTATGAGGACGGCGGGACACGAGCCGCAGCCTGCAACGTGGGGATCAGCCACGTTCGCGGGGACTACGTCGCTTTCACTGACGCTGACTGTATCGTTGATAAGATGTGGCTTGCGAACGCACTCAAATATTTTGAGGAGGCGACAGTGGCAGGCGTGGGCGGACCGAATATCGTACCGGATGACGTTGTTTCGTTTGGTAAAGCGATTGACTTTGTGCTCTCTCACACAATCTTTTCTGCAGGCGCAACGTACGCAAAAAGACTCGGAGTTCCGATGGAAGTTGAGAGCATCGGCGGTTGCAACTCCATTTACCAAACAGAGGTGTTAAGAGAGGTCTTCCCGATCGATGAGATCCCGACAGCGGAGGATGCCCTCTTGAATCACAGGATACGGCTCAGGGGTTTACGGTTAATCGATGCGCCGGACGTGGTTGTGTGGCACTACAGGCATTGGGACACTCCAAAATTGTTTTTCAGGCGGATGATCGCTTACTCGAGGGGACGGGTGCAGGCAGGGAGGATCTACAGTGAGATTGTCAAACCGATGCACAAATTAGCTGGATTCAGTCTTCCGGTTGTGGTTTTGGCGATGATTGTGCTGTTTTTCATTGATAAATCGATTTTCTTGGCGGTTGTCGGAATGGGGCTATTTCTTCTGCTCTTTTTCTCGGTTAAATGCCTTTATGAGACGAAATCGCTGAATGTAGCCCTCCGGGTTCCTCTGGTTATAATGATCGAGTGGATCGGGTGGTCGATTGGGTATATGGGGGAGACGTTTACGTGATATTAACTGAATACACTTCATACAGCCTCTTTTCGACACGCCCCTCTTCAAAAATTTTTTCCAGTTCGATTCCGGGTTCCTCTGTGATCCATCCGTAATTATACACACTATATTCGTTGTTCTTGAACAAGAGGTAATCCATCTGATAACGCCAGGAAATATACAATATCGTCGTATCATTGAATTGTCCCAATGATTCCAGATCACGTAATGGCTCGATGCCATAGTTATCCCCTATTCTTTTTTCTTCTTCTTTTATACTTTCAATTTTCTGCACAGTGAATATTTGTTCATCCGGGAATGCAAACGTCAAAAAACTATAATCTGAGAATGTGTATGGCGTTAAAATGGTCTTATTATCGTACAATGCGTCCATTTTTTCAAAAACGCGGCTGTAAGCACTTTCGTCGAGCTCGTTTTCCATGAAACCCATAAAAAATATATTTCCAGCCAATATACTGATAAAGACGGCGATAGATCCGATTTTAATGACGTTTTTGTCAGCAATGGCACCACCCAACACATTAAACAATTTCAAAGAACCAATAAAAATTAATATGGCAAATGGGAGCAGGTTGTGGTATAAAAACCTGGCCTCTATATGGTTGGACACAATCCAGATGGGTGTGCTTGCGGATATGAACCAGATCAATGCGAATTTGAATCGTTTCTCTCCGTAACTGAGAAAAGACCAGAGCATCAGCGGATAAAAGAGGGCGCCTTCCAGACATATTCCGAATAATCTGCCAAATATGTTCTGATAACACATTACAGCCCTATGAACATCGGAAAAATAATAACTGAAGATGTCGATATCTAATAAAACAATCAATACAAAGAGAAGTATAGAAAATATTATGCAAACCACTGCAAGGGACGAAAATAGTTTTTTTAATCCAAATTCGCGCCCATAGATTGCGGTCAATGCTAACACGAATGAAAAGAACATTATCGATGCATCGGATCTGCATACTGTAGCAAAAAAGAGCAGAATGCCTGAAGATGATATATAAAAGAGCGCTCTGCACCCATACCCTTCTTTTAACCCGAGATAAAAGGACAATATGCTCAGAGTGCCCAGTAAAAGAGCGGGAACCTCAGAAAGTGTCTTGAACGAAAGGTACAGTGTGATTGGCAGGAACATCAGGATGATAGTAGTGTATGTCGCATCACTTTCACGGTCTAACAGTTCGTTCAGGAGCCTGAAGGATACGAAAACAAAGAACAACATCATCAGCGCATATATCAGATCAAGACAAAACAGACCGGAGAGTCCGGTTCCGGTCAGGCTTATGATCGCTTTCATCAAGAGGAGATGGCCATATTTAGCGGTTAAAAAGGTGCCATATTCCGATACCGGCACGAACGCCGCTTTATATAGGTAGAATGACTCATCCCAATGATGTAGTCGGTCATAACTCAGAATCAGAAAGAATGAGATCAAAAACAATGTAAACGCTATATTTTTTACATCCATTTCCGGAATACTGAGAGTTCTCTGCACAGTGGTCATCCCCTTAGTCTTTACCCGCCACAAAGACCACCGCCTTCATAAAGTTCTGCAAAGACCCCTTACCAAGTCTAAATCGCTCTTCGACACTTTTCAGGAACCATCTGCCGAATGATTCCGGAATCAACGAAAAAGAGACGCCAGGAAGAATATACAGCTCTGCTTCGGGCTGGATAAGACCTATTCCATAAGACCGCTCTATTTTTAGACCGGCTTCGTCAAGGAACCGCCTGAACCGTCCTGTCGTGTATATCCAGTGTATTTTTGGTCTCTTCTTCAAGATGCGGTACAGATGAACATGAAACTGGACTGCGAGAACGAAGTTGGTCAGGGATATTGCGTTATTCATGCTGACTATGACCTTTGCGCCGGGTCTGGCAACCCTTGCCAGTTCGTGTATGGCTTTCTGTGGATCTGGCAGATGCATAATCGCCTCCATGCAGGTTACTATGTCAAAACTTTCGTCAGCGTACGGCAGATTCTCCGCATCTCCCTGATGAAATTCGATCCTGGCGCCCGCCCCATCTGATTCGTTTTCAGCCAGTTGTAACATCTCATGAGAGATATCCATGGCATAGACGTTGGCTCCCTCGAGTGCGAATGATATTGCGAACCGCCCTCTGCCAGTTCCCACATCCAGAACGTCTTTTCCCACCCAGTCGAACTGTTCGGTGGCGTAGCGTACCTGTTTCTTGAAATGTAGGGCAAGCAACGAGTCCTCGTCCCCGGGGTTCCACCACCTGGCAACCGTGTCCTCGTCGCTGAAGTATTCTTTCGCATCGGATCCAGACATTGCAAGCCCAATGAAAGTCCCCCATCTGCATAAAGATACTGTCCGGAGGGGGCTTCACATTATGTAGTGTTTGGGTCATATCCTCGTCGGTGGTGCGGTCGGATAAGCCCATATATAGTATGAAATCTCTTGAATGAATCTCGCTCTTGGGCAAATAACATTTAATCTGTGTCCATCTGTGAATTCTGTGGCTGATAAAAGCTTTTAGCCACAGATGAACACTGATTTCACAGATTTTACCCACAACTCACTTGAACAGATTCGTGGAATCTCCTGTAACCCCGGATGGCGTGACAGTCCCGTCCGGAGCCAGTGGCAACTAAGAAGGTACGAAGACGCGATTACTCGCGCCCCCGCGCCTGGGAACGAGGCATGAGACTTATCACCACACGCCGCTGCCAACGGCTATGCTGGCTCCGCCGATGCTTGTGTATTTCACAGTCTTCGCTCAATTACTGCCGCTATAATTCCAAAATCCACTACCATCGGAAGCGAACGCCAGAATGCCCTGCCGATCCGAAAGTTCGGTAGTGTTATGACACCAGCGGGTCATGTCAAAAGCAGGGTCAGAGCACCACACACACAAAAACCACTGAATGGCAAACCACCAATGTCCAGAAAACACCGGAAGAGATGGATTAAAGAGATTGCGAGCCAGCAGATCGAGCGGCTCTTCGAGCTTGCAGAATCGGTGTCTGATGCACGTCCCGAGTTGAGTGACCGCTACGTATATCTGGCAAAACGGATTGGAATGCGGCATCGGGTACGCATCCCCGCCCATCTGAAGCACAGAATGTGCAAGCACTGCGGAAAGTATCTTGTTCCGGGCAGAACATGTAGAATAAGGCTGAGCGGCACCTGCGTAGTCGTGACGTGCCTCTCCTGCAACAGACAGATCAGGTACCCATATCATGGTAACAATCATACTCCCTGCCAGAAATGAAGCCGAATCCATCGGAGAAACCATCGAACACGTACGTAGCGTCTGCTCTGAGCGAATCGTTGTGGTCGATGGGCATTCCACCGATGGAACTGCTGATATCGCGGAGCAGATGGGAATTGATGTCATATTCGACAACAAAAAAGGCAAAGGGGATGCACTCAGGGTAGCTTTTGATTATGTGGACGACGATGTTCTCTTTCTGGACGCTGATTGCACATATCCGGTCGAGCGCATCCCCGAGTTCATCGATGCGCTCAAGAGTTACGACGTCGTGATCGGCGAACGTATGGAATTCACAGAAGGTTCGCTTCCGCGCCTCTTCAGAGTCGGCGACTGGCTATCGAGGACGTTCTTTTCGGTGTTGTACGGTGCGAGACTCGACAACCTCTCAGGACTCCGCGGCATGACCGGAGATGCGATCTCGCAGATGAAGCTTGAGTCGGATGGCTTCGGAATCGAGACCGAGATAACAGCAAAGGCGGTGCGGCTGAATCTACGGATCAAGAAGATTTCGATTGCGTATCGGCCGCGTGCCGGCGAGTCGAAGTTCGGTCCGATCAGGGATGGGTTTGTGGTTCTCAAGGCGATTATCCGGTATCGGGTGGTATCGGTTGGGTGAAGTGTGGAGTTGGGGGGTCGAGGTCAGTTGTCACAGCCGTTCTGGCAGACTTTTCTCGTGCAGTTTTATCGCAGCCGTCATAAATATCACCAGAAATACCACGAGGGCTCCGAGATCGACCGAAACCGAGTAGTAACCAGCGTCTGCGCCCTGGAAGGAGTATCTGCACAGGTCGGTTATGTAGGTCAGAGGCGAGAACATTGCCAGCGCCCGCCCCCACGCTGGCAGATCGCTTATCGGAATGAAGATTCCGCTCACAAAGATCAGCGGGAATTTCACCATCATTGATATCATCATCACCGAGGATGTTACGCTGGTCGGTGCTGCCGAGAATATCAGCCCCATTGCAGAGAAGCAGAACGTAGCCAGCACGATGCCTGCGGCGAGGGTGAGCGGGTGCACAACCACGACTCCGAACGCCATTCCAAGGAGTATCGGGACAAAGGAGATCGCAATTCCGAAGAGCACCGATGCCAGCACGTCTCCAAGGAGAACTGTCGTGATTGTGACCGGTGCTGCCGCAATCCGCTCCAGATTCCTGCTCTGCGTCTCGATAGGCGCAATGACGGGCGCAACCGATGTCGATGCGAAGAATATCGTCATACCCATCAGCCCCGCGATGAGAAAATCGACAGGAAGATCTCTTCCCATCATGAACGCCAGAAAGAGGAACGTTGGAGAGAGTATACCAAATATGATCACCGGTCCGAGCAGATAATAGATTCTGATGTCCTTTTTGGCGATTGCGCAGGCGCGTCTCACTTGATCCATGGTATCATGAGCCATCATCCAGCCCTCCCTTCTCCAGTGAGTTTGATGAAGACGTCCTCGAGCGTTGGCGTGAGCGTGTTCAGAGTCACGATCGTACGATCGGTTGATCTGGCGTAATCCACCAGCCGGGATATCGTGCTGCCGGGTTCGTCTGTGTATAATTGCAGTTTATCCCCGCTCGATCGCACCTCAAGAACTTGCGGTATGTCCGGAAGATCAGAGACACCCACATGCGTGTCAAAACTTATCTCAACCCACTCCAATCCACCGATTCTCGTTTTGAGCTTCTCAGGAGCATCTATTGCCGCGATCCTGCCATGGTTAATGATTGCAACCCTGCTGCACAACTGGTTCGCCTCCTCCATGTAGTGGGTGGTGAGAAAGATTGTCGTGCCAGCGTTGTTCAGTTCCCGCATCATCTTCTTTATCAGTCGTGCGCTCCTGACATCCAGACCGGATGTTGGCTCGTCGAGAAAGAGTATCTCCGGATCGTTCATGAGCGCCATTGCGATTGTGAGCTTCTGCTTCATCCCCTTGGAGAACGTCTTGACCTTATGATCCCGCCGGTCGTACAGATCGAACTTTGTGAGGAGTTCCTCTGCCCTCTCGTCGGCAACTCTTCCGGAAACGCCGTACAATTCCGCCATGAACTGCAGGTTGTTCCATGCGGAAAGTTCGTTGTACGCGTTTGATAGCTCTGGAACGACTCCTATCAATTGTTTGGCTTTGATCGGATCCTGCTCAATCCCAAAACCCATGATACTGATTCTGCCAGAGGATGGTTTTATGATTCCTGTGAGCATCCGTACCGTTGTCGTCTTACCCGCGCCATTCGGCCCCAAAAAGCCGAAGACTTCGCCTTCTTCCACCTCAAAGCTGATGCGATCAACTGCTGTGAGTTCATTGTAATTTTTCCTGAGTTCTGTTACCTCAATCACGTTCTTCATGATCCGTAACCTCGCTATCCAGTAAATCGATGACTATCTGTTTCGTCTTCAGTTTCCAGACCTTCTCGGGCGCGCCGCCGCCCTTCTCCCGGTACTCTGAGACCTCGATTATATCCGCGCGATTCAACTCGGAGAGATGATAGTATAATCCCGAGGATGTCAGTCTCATGCCGCGTTCGGTCAAGAATTCGTAGATCTCTTTTGTGCTCTTGCTACCCTCTCCGATGAAATCGATGATATCCCACCGTGTCGGGCAGTGAAGCGCACTGATGCATCTGCCGAGTCTTTGCAGTTGTGGGTGGCAATTGCACATTGTATCACCTGAATATTACAGTGGTTTACCGTAACATTGTGGTCATTCTTTAAAAGAGTTTGGCAGTCACGCAGTCACAAGGTTCACACACCGCGCCAGTGATCTCACCGGAAGTAACACGATAACCAAAAAGTTTATTAACGATCAAGATCCATAGTGCTTCTGCACGTGTTGTGTAGGTGTACAAAGGTGGACATCGCCTCCGTTCATCTTTGCAGATCAGGGGTGAACAAGTTCCTCCTCGTTTCCATCCCTGCACGTGGATTATGAGGGGGGTGGGCTTCTGTTGTTTCCGAATGTGGGGTGGGGGATCACCGCATCATTCGCGCGATCCCCCTCTTCGCTTCAAAAATCTCGGATAAGCGACAGCAAACCGCATCACCACCACCGACCCCGATTCTCAGTTCACCGCCCCCGACCGTTCCGATGATCCGGTTCGGAATGCCGTGCACCTGCAACACACTCGTGACCGCTTCCGGATCCGGTGTTGCAAGGATTGCGCGCCCATGAGACTCAGAGAATAGCAGCGTCTCAGCGCGCAGCGCGCCACCCGCAACACCCACGCCGGTAAGGTCAATATCCGCACCGATCTCCTGCGCCATCTCAGATAACGCAACAGCAAGCCCCCCGTGTGAGACATCGTGGGCTGATGTGACGCGTCCGGTGCAGACCGCTGCCCTCACCGCATCAATTATCCTCTGCGAATCAGACGGATCCGACGGTGACGCGGGGATGCTTCCGCCAGCGCAGCCGTAGATCGAATAGTACTCGCTCCCGCCGAGTTCATCAGCGGTCGTCCCGACCAGGATGATCGTGTCTCCGGCATCCGCAAACCAGGGTCCCGGGATCTGATGCGTCTGGTAATTCTCGATAATCCCGATCATGCCGATACTCGGAGTCGGTGGAATTGCGGTCTTGAATTCATCGCTCTCGTTGTAGAACGAGACATTGCCCCCAACAACAGGAACCTGAAGCGCTCGAGCCATATCCCCGATTCCACGCACGGATTCTGCAAACTGCCAGTATATCTCTGAATCCTCAGGGTCTCCGAAGTTGAGGCAGTTCACAAGTGCAATCGGGCGCGCGCCCTTGCATGCGAGGTTCATCGCGTTCTCGAGAACCGATCCCGCAGAACCACGGTACGGATCGCGTGTGATGTGCGCCGGGTTGCAGCCACACGAGAGCGCAAGCGCGGTCTCATCGTCGATTCGCAGTACGCCCGCGTCATCTCCCGGCTTGACAATGGTTCGTATCTGAACCTCGTGGTCGTACTGGCGGTAGACCCACTCCTTTGATGCGATGTTTGGGCTTGCCATCAGTTTCAGGACTCTGGTCTTCAGATCATCCGCAATCTCCGGATTATCTCCCCCCACAATTCCCAATTCCGGTTTGGATACTGATCCGGATACCGATACCGCTACGGATCCTAATCCGTATTCAGGCTTCTCTGGCTCGCTCTCGAACTCCGGCGCACCCCCGGAGATAAAATTGATGGGCAGATCCACAACGACCTCTCCCTTGAACTTGACCAGATATTGCCCATCGTCAGTGAATTCGCCGATCACGCTGCAATTAAGGTCGTACTTCTCTGCAATCGCAAGCACCGCCTCTGCATCTGCCAGATCAACCTCAAGCACCATCCGCTCCTGTGATTCAGCGATCAGAATCTCGTACGGCGTCATTTCAGACCCACGCAAAGGGACTCTGTCAAGATCGATGTGCAAGCCCAGATCGCCTTTTGCGCCCATCTCTGCGCTTGCGCCGACGAGCCCTGCGGCGCCGAGATCCCGGCATGCAAGCACGTATCCGGATTCGATCGCCTCAAGAACCGCCTCTATTACGAGCTTCTCCGTGAACGGGTCGCCGATCTGAACACTCGACCGATCCTCTGACTCGGATTCCTCGGATAGGTCGCGCGATGCGAACGATGCGCCCCCGAGCCCATCTCGCCCGGTAGTCGATCCCATCAGGATGAGGGCATCTCCGGCGCGTTGAGCTGTTGCGGTGACAATGTTCTTTTCATGAGCAAGCCCAACGCAGACCACGTTTACGAGCGGATTACCTGAGTACGCGTCCTCAAAGAACGTCTCGCCGCGAACCACAGGAACGCCGATGCAGTTTCCGTAGCCGGCAATACCCTCGACAACGTGCTCGAAGAGGTAGAGGTTCTTTGGCTGGTCCGGCATCCCGAAGTACAGCAGATCCATCAGCGCGATCGGGCGTGCACCCATAGAGAGGATGTCACGGACGATTCCGCCGACGCCGGTTGCAGCGCCGTTGTAAGGGTCCACGTAGGACGGGTGGTTATGGCTCTCCATCCCGATTGCGAGGACGAGGTCGTCCTTCAGGCGCACGACTGCCGCGTCGTCGCCGGGACCGATTATGACGCGGTCGCCTTCTGTTGGGAATGTGCGGAGGTGCTTCGCGCTCGAGCGGTACGAGCAGTGCTCGCTCCAGAGGTTCAGGAAGCAGCCTTCCTCGACCGGGTTTGGCGGTCGGTTCAGTCGTTTGGTGATGGTTTCGAGGTCGGTTTGTGGTAGCAGGGTCATTGTGGATTATCTGTCTCTATCCGGATAAATGTGATTTGGTTCGGGATCCGAACGGGCTTGACGCACACTCATACTGTTCAAATATCGCAGTTCTTATTTCACCTATCCGCTTGAATCCACCAAAAGTCACATCATCCACGCAAGACCTCGCCCCGACCTCCACATACACTCACGCCAGCCGCCCCAAAGTCACCGACTCCGCAATGAACTGCGTGGCATCCCGAGGGCAATCGTATACTTGTGATGAGGTCGAGCGCAAACAGACGTGGGGCGGGGACGATTATGAGTTCACCGGTTCTTCCTGCGCATCCACAACCATGTCCCGAGCAGGACAAACTCGACTGAGACAATCAGCGGCAGCGACATCGGGTGTGTGTAGATCGGTTTTTTGCGAATCTCAACGACGGTTGCGTACTCAAACGTGGTTTGGGTGCCGTTCAAAAACTTGCGTGTGTCGCTTGCACCGGTGACTGTGGCACGACCATTCTCTTCGGTCTCGGAAGGGTCCCTGATTCCGGCAACCGACGCAATCTCCATGTTCGCGTGGGATCCCCGGGTACCGAGCTCGAA
>JGI12150J12686_102390_pt1 | contig 34921 bp, 36 predicted proteins | sample ANMFosRound1_FD_12686 | JGI IMG/M metagenome (IMG submission 12686)
TAGAATACTCAAGCTTGCATGCCTGCAGGCCGACTCTAGAGGATCCCACTGGCGAATGTTGCTCTTTGTGACGCCTGCCGCGATCTGCTGCGCGGGAATGTCCCGCTGGATCCGCTGCAGCCGCACCCACTTCGGAAGCACGCTCTTGATATCTGCGATCAGCCCGATCGCTGAAACGTTGTCAAGCGACTGGTAGCTGCCATCCTCCCACCACTGGTGGAGCACGGTTCCCTCGGTGACGAGCGTGGGATAGATCTTCAGGTGGTCCGGGCAGAACGCGGGATCGCTGAAGAGCGTCTTAAACATGCCCCGGTCGTCGTTGGCATCAGATCCGGGAAGCCCGACCATTATATGGAATCCGACCTTAAGCCCGCTGTCGCGCAGTCGCTTGTTGGCAGCGATCGAGTCCTGCACGGTATGCCCGCGATCGATCTTTTTAAGCACGCGGTCATAGATGCTCTGAACCCCAACTTCCACCTTCGTTGCGCCCATCTCGAGCAGGCGGTCGATCTCCACGGTGGACAGATGGTCAGGGCGGGTCTCAAAGGTGATCCCGATATTCCTGACCGCAGCGGTCTCGTTCGTGGCGATTGCGGATTCGATATCGAGGTCGATATCCTGATCAGGCACGCCCGCGCCGCCGAAATCGTTCATAGCCGAAATCGACCGCCCGACGAACCACTGCTGGTAATCCGGCGGGCGGGCTGTGAACGTCCCGCCCATCACGATCAGTTCAACCTTGTCGACCGGATGCCCGATGCTCTGCAACTGCCGCAGCCGGACCGCCACCTGCGCGTACGGATCGTAGCCGCACTGGATCGCACGCATCGTGGCGGGCTCCCGTCCCATGTAACTCTGCGGTGTCTGGAATACGGATGCGGGACCGCCCGGGCACGGGATACATGCGCCATGCGGGCACGGGTACGGCGAGGTCATCACCGCAACAACGGCAACGCCTGATATCGTGCGGACCGACTTTCGCTGCAGCAGATGGATCGTGCGGGCACGCTCATCAGCAGAGCAGAGCAGAAGGATCTCCGAATTCTTTGGGAGACTCGGGAGTTTGTACTTTGCGCTGACCCGTTTCTTGGCGGCATCGAGCTCACGCTCGTTCGTTATCTCGCGGTTCAGGATCTGCTCAAGGATCTCGCGGCAGGCTGGTTCGAACATTTGTGCATCTGTATCATCCCGTTTGCATCTTAATGGTCGCGTGGGTTATGGGAGTTGTTTGCTTGGGTCAGGGATGCGAAGTGGCATAATGAAACCACACGACGCCAGAAAGATCACCCGCCGAGTTCCACGCTCGCTCTCCTGTTCGCCCAGCACTGGATGTTCACAGCAACAGGAAGCGATGCGGTGTGGCAGTGCGCATACTCGATATGCACGGCAAGCGCGGTGATATCTCCGCCAAGCCCCATCGTGCCGATGCCGAGTGAATTGATCGCATCGAGTATCTCCAGCTCGAAATCGTCCATAACGCAAGCGATCAAAACTCTGTCTCTTGCGTCGACGCCAAAGGCGTTAATGCAAGCATCGGCGGCAGAGCCGTTAACGCAGATTTCACGCAATAGCGCCTTCTTTGCAAGGCGGGCTGCTTTGTCAAACGATCCGCCGATCCCGACGCCAACAATAACAGGGGGGCACGGCTTCCCTCCGGCATCTGCGACTGTCTCGAGGACGAACCGCTTGATATCCGCTACTTGCGAGGGGTTAAGCATCGCAAGCCGGCTCACATTCTCACTTCCAGCACCTTTCGGCATCACCGTAATTCTTATGCGGTCTCCCTCGTTGATATCGAGAATGATGTCAGGAAGTCCGATACCAACGTTTCCGGATGGTTCTCTCGTGATCGGGTGCACCGCGTTCGGTCTGAGCGGTACGATCTCGGTTGCTTTTTTAACACCGGCACGTATCGCATCCTTAATGTCAAAATTAATCGTGCAATCCCTTCCGATCTCGACAAAGAATATCAATATCCCGGTATCCTGACAGATCGGAACCTTCCGCATCGCCGCGAGTTCGATGTTCTCAAGAATCGCCTCGATCTGCGCTTTTGCAGTGGGATCGGTCTCGCGCCTGTGCGCATCCGTTAGTGCTGCCGTCACGTCGTCGGGAAGCCGGGTCTCAGCCCTCAACAGCAGGTCAACGACGCTCTGCGTCACGTCCTCGTACGTAATATCTCTGCCCACGCCCATGCCGCTCCCTCCTACTGCGTTTGTCTCTCCTGCTTCGCGGTCTTGCAAACTGCTTTCGTCCTGTATTTCTGCCGGATCTTGCATGTTTCTTATTCTTCGCTTTCTTTACCACTGCTTTTGCTTTTGCTTCTGTTTCCGGCTTTCCTACCTCTTTTGGCTTTTCAACCTCGCCCGGCTTTCTTGCTTCTTCTACCTCGCTTGCAGTCTCCTCGACCACGATTCCGCGGGGTGCGTCCATCGTGCCGTCCACTACCGCGCTGCGATGGATATTGATAGCCCGTGCACGAAGATCGCCAAGTACGTGGTTGCCACTACCGATGCGGACGTTACCACTCGCATCGATATTCCCGTGAACCGTGCAATTTTCACGGATCGTGACGTCTTTAGCCCTGATGCTTCCGAATAAGGTTGTGTTGCTGCCCATAGATACTGATTCTGCACGAATGTTGCCTTGCAGCCGACAGTTATCTCCGATATGTGCGGGCTTACCTGTTTCGATCGCGCTGAGTGTAATTCCGGATTTGGCAGGCAGTATCATCATCGGGGTATCGACATCATCCGAATCATCGGAAAAGAGATCGTCCAATGCTTTTTCCACCTCTTCGTCCCTGCCGCTGCGTATCAGTTCACTCAGGTACAGATACAGGAAGATGATGAGCGGTATCGGGTTTCTGATCGTGATCCAGCCCCTCGCCTCGAACCCGTCCTTGATCGATACATGATCCCCTATGTCAAGATTGCCTGCAACCGCGAGTTTGCCGTCGATCTTCGTAAACTCACCAAGATGGGCGTCGCCATTCGCACGCACAGTGCCCCCGATCTCAGACCGACGGTCGATGTAAACATCCGAACGTGCAGAGACCTCGCCATAGATCTTCACGTGCTCACCGATCGTGATCTCATCTGCGATGATGCCGTATTCGATGCTGGTACCGCCACCGATGATCGCACCGCCGTCAACCACAATGGTACGCTCCTCCATCCTGGTGCCGTCAGGGACGACGAGTGTTTGTGGATCGAACATGTATGCCTCGATGTATGCGCGTTATGAACTTATAATCTTTGCATTTTAAGGGTTGCGAAGGCATGGGTTGATGGGATAGGGGGCAAAAATAGAGAGGGGTATTATGAAACAGTCGCCAGAAAGATTGATGTTAGCAAGGAGTTCAGAGATTTCAGGGATCCTGGATACGTTGTCTTCGATCCGGAGGATAAAGGATGAACCACACCAAAAAAGCACTCCAAAACGTCAGAGGTGAGGTGTACACCGATCTTGCGACGCTGTACTGCTATTCAACCGATGCGAGCATCTACCAGGTCATGCCGTCTGCCGTTGTGTGCCCAGGCGATGCAGAAGACGTCAGCGAGTGCGTGAAGGTGGCAAAGGAACTCGGGATTCCCGTCACAGCAAGGGCTGCCGGAACCAATCTCGCAGGAAGCTGCCTTGGTGAGGGGATTATTCTGGATATCTCAAAGAAGATGAACCGGATTCTCGGCATCGTGGAGAAGGACGGGGAGTTCTTTGTGGATGTGGAACCCGGAGTCGTAATAAACGATCTTCAGGCGTATCTTCAGGAGAAGGGGTTATTTCTCCCGTCAGACCCGTCGAGTTCTGAGATCTGCATGGTAGGCGGCAATATTGGAACTAAGGCGAGCGGAGCGAGGTCTGTGAAGTACGGAACCACCGATGATTACGTTGCCGAGGTGGAGTTCGTATCAGCAGACGGTGAGATCATCGATACCGCCAGAGCAGAGACCATCCCGGACCGGATATCAGGTGGATTACTCGATCTAAAAAAGCAGATACTCGCTGACACCGACACAATCGCACGCCTCGAATCGAAAAAGGAAGTAAAGACTGCAAGCGGATATAATATCAGGGAGATGCTTAATCAGGACCGCACCGGCGGGATGATCGCACATCTGATGTCTGGAAGCGTCGGAACGCTTGGCATCTTCACACGGATACGGCTGAAGGTTCTCGGAATCGTATCGGGAACGGCTATCAGTGCGATATACTTCAAAAAATTATACGATGCCGGCGATGCAGTCCAGCACATCAAGAAACTCGATCCCGCAAAGATCGAGATGATGGACTCAACCTCTCTTGCAATCGTCAGGGCAGAGCATCCCGATATGGGCATACCTGCGAAGGCACGTGCGCTCTTCGTTGAATTCGAGGGCGACGACCGAAAATCGAAGATAGACGATCTTGAGCGGATGATTCATGAGCGGTATGATGTTTGCTTAATTTTTTCCGAATCAGAGGACGAAGAAGTGCAGGAAAGAATATGGGCTGTCAGAAAAGCGCTCGTCCCGATCCTGACAAACTATGATGAAGATATGAAGCCGGATGCGTTCATCGATGACGTCGCTGTTAGCGTACCTGATCTTGCACCGCTGATAAGCGATCTGCATGAGATATTCGAGGAGTATGGCATAACTTCGGCAGTCTACGGGCACGCAGGATCAGGGAATCTGCATATCAGACCGATGCTGAACTTAAACGACCCAAAAAATATCGATCTGCTGCCCGAACTGGTGGAACGGGTCTATGATGTGGTATTCAAGTATGGCGGCACCATGACTGGCGAGCACGGGATGGGGCGACTCAGGACGATGTTTCTCAAAAAGGAGTGGGGTGGGAGGATATACGGTTACATGCAGCAGATAAAGGAGATTTTTGACCCTGACGACATCCTGAATCCCGATGTAATCTTCAGCGACAGGCAGATCACGGATGATATAAAATACCCAACAGAATATATAAACAGATTTGAAAAAAAGTGCATCAACTGCGGGTACTGTAAATCGGTCTGCCCGATATCGATCACGCTGAAAGGGGAATCGGGTTCGAGGTCGTTTCTACAGCTTGCAAGGTTCCGAAAACTCGAAAATCCAGGGCATGGTGAGTCACGCAGTGCACGAAAGACGCTTGACACATGTCTCGGCTGCTTAAGGTGCGCGACCAGATGCCCGAGTCATGCGAGTATCGGAGAACTGCTCTTTTCCCAGAAGACCCCACCCAGGTATACCAGACAGGCGATGCGTACATGGGCATCTAATTACAACCGATTCGAGCGGTATGCACGGTTCTTTGGGAGAATCGGAACTCCTGCGGCAGAGCTGCTCTTGGGGAGGGAGCTTCCAAAGATCAGGAGAGCGCCGCTGGTACTCGATGAGTGTGTGCAGGAACAGAATCCGGATGCGATGAACGTCGCGGTGTTTGTGGGGTGCGCATCCACGCTCTTCGACGATCAGGTCGCCGAATCGATGATCCGGGTGCTTGCAAAGAGCGGATTCAATGTCTTTATCCCGGAGCAGCAGTGCTGCGGGCTTCCGATGATCGAGGAAGGGATGTACGATCTGGTAAAGGAGACCGCAAGGAAGAACGTCGCCGCATTTGCTGACGAGAGATATGACGCCATCGTGACCTCATGCGCCTCCTGCACCATGATGCTTAAGAAATTCGAGGAACTGCTGGAAGGGGATAAACTGGGCGACGCCGCAGCGAAGGTATCGTCGATCACTTATGATATCGGCGAGTTTCTTGCAAAGCATCTTGACGACAGTCTGCTTTCGGGAAAGAAACTGGATATCCGTGCGGCATACCACAATCCTTGCCATCTCGCCGCGGCTGGCGTTGGAAACGGGGGCGGGATACTCAAAAGAATCGTATCCGAGTTTGTCGAACTTGAGGACGGGTGCTGCGGCGGGGCTGGCACATACAGTTTCTTGCATTCGGACCTCTCTCTCAGGATATTCGAGCGGAAACTTGACAACATCCGAACGATCGATCCTGATGTGGTTGTCACCACCTGCCCGAGTTGCGAACTCCAGTTCAGGCACGGTCTTTCCCGGAACGGGGTGGACTGCGATGTGCGGAATATCGTCGAGATTATAGACCGGTATTATGATTGGAACCGGGTTTGAGATTTACGTCGTCTGAATGCGGTGGGGATCAGATCTTGCAAGATGCCAGATACCGGGCCGCCTCGACAACACCTGCGCCATATTCGCCAGCGGTCACGAGATCGGCAGCAGCCGCAAGCGCGGGATGAGCATTTCCGACAGCGACTCCAAATCCAGCCGCTGCAAGCAGTTGCAGATCGTTTTCAGAGTCCCCGATGGCAGCAAAGTCTCCTGTCTCGATACCCATGAGATCAGCTATCCGGAAGAGTCCGGTTCCCTTATCCACATCCTTGCTCTTCAGATGGATGGCGTAACCGGAATCCACAACATCGATATCCTCACCAACGATCTGCCGCGCATCCGCAGCATCAAAGTTCCTCCGAAGCGCTATCTCGGTCTTCCTGTACTCTGAATCGAGTTTTTGGATGTGCGCACCAAGATGTTCCATCAATGCATCAAACGCACGCTCACATGCATCGATGTCGCCATCGTAGTACTCCCTGCCATCGTATTCAAGCGAGACCACGCCACCATTCTCTGCTATAATCTGCCCGCCGGTTCCGATCAGTTTTGCCGCCGCCCTTGCAAAGCAGAGCACGTTACCTGTGGCGAGCACGATCGGGATATCGAGCGAGCGAAGGCACTCTACTGCGCGGCAGTCGATGCTCCTGTCCTTGTGCGTCAGCGTGCCATCGATATCGATCGCAATCGCCTTCACAATCAATCGAAGAGCCCCTCCGGTGTCACTGTGTATAGTGCCTCGCCGTCAGGCAGGTTGGGCGAGTCGACCAGTTTCGCAACCCGCTTGTCACCTTTCGATTTCCGCAGATATAGCCGGAATGTCGAGGTATGCCCGAGAATGTGCCCGCCGATCGGCTTTGTCGGATCGCCGAAGAACGCATCCGGCTTTGACATCACCTGATTGGTTATAAAGACCATCGCATTGTGGAGGTCGCCAAATCGCATGAGCGCATGCAGATGCTTGTTCAGTTTCTGCTGCCTATCGGCAAGCGTGCCCCTGCCGACATACTCTGCACGGAAGTGCGCTGTCAGCGAATCGACGATTAAGAGGCGTACCGGCTTATCAGTATCCCGGAGCGAATCCGCAAGTTCGGATGCAGTGTCCATGAGAAGGACCTGATGGTTGGAGTTGTACGCACGGGCAACATGGATGTTTTTTAAGAATTCCTCTGGATCGTACTCGGTTCCATACCTCTTTGACGCCCCCTCCACCATGCTTGCGATCCGGTCCGGTCGGAATGTGTTCTCTGTGTCGATGAGGATCACAGATCCGTATAGCCCACCCATGCCGACTGGCAGTTGCACATTTACTGCGAGTTGATGCGCAATCTGCGTCTTTCCGGAACCAAACTCGCCATACACCTCTGTAATCGCCTGCGTTTCAAATCCCCCGCCCATCATGTTGTCAACCTCGGTGCATCCGAGCTTGAGTTTGCCGATCTCCTTTCTGCGTTCGAGAATGGCGTCTCCGGTCTCAAATCCGCCGACATCAGCGGAGGTTCGTGCTGCCGCGATGATCTTGACAGCGGTCGATTCCCCGATTTCCGCGGTTCCTGCAAGTTCTGAGGGCGACGCGACTGCAATCGCCTCGATTGAATTAAATCCCGCATCCTTCAGTTTCTCAGCGGTCGCAGGACCGATGCCCGGAAGTTCTTCTATGGATATTTCGTTCATGGTGATCAGATCAAACTGTCTTTGGGGGAGTATTAACCGTTTGGCATGAGCGGGGTGAAAGTGAAACATGGAGCTCCAGTCACGTACCTTGCAATGAATTGCGGTACATCGTACCTCGCTTGGGGGTCGGGCGTCAGTTATTAACCCAAGCGTGGACCGATGTGGGGCGGGCGTTGGCGGGTTTGGTGAATGGCGGCGCGAAAATTTAGTGAAAAGCATGCAAACTTTTTTGTATAGTCTTTTTCTCTTTTAACAAACTCCATTTCAGTATCGGATCAGCACTCCAGAACTTATCTTTTCCTGTTTTTCTTCGGAGATATACATACCCAGCTTCCTCTAAATCTTTTATATATCCAGAGATATTTGACCTTGGCAAGTCCAGCAAATCAGAGAGACTTTTGTTTGTGATCTCTTCTCTTCTAACTATTTCCATCAAAACATCTTTTGCTCTTGGAGTTATTTTTTTGGAAGAATATCTTTTTTCAAGAACCAATTTAAGAGTTCTAGATAACATATTTTCATCAAGCACCATTGGTTTCTCTTTGGTTATTTCCTGTACTGCTGTTGACAAACTATTCAAAATGTGCCTGATATTGCCACCCCATAAGTCAAACAATATTTTTAGACAATCATTGGTGAACGGAATAACATATTCCAAGTCTTCAATTCTCATAGCTTCAAACCGTTTTTTAATTAATTCATCCACTTCATCTAAAGTAAATACTTCAATAATAATAGGGGTGTCAGTCAGAATAGATGAAAATCTCGGTATACTGTTGAAATACGCTTTTACTGTTAGATTACCAACAAACACAAAATGCACCCCTTCAGTCTGGAAAAAATCTCTTAAATTCTCAAAAATATCTTTTATATTTTCTTCGGATAGCAACTCTGTGTTATTGTAATGTATGATAATGTCGTGTCCCGTTCGCTCATTGATTTCCCGACAAATCCGCATGAAAAACTCGGTTAGACTGAAAGAAGTGATATGGCTTGCCGTTTTCCTATCTTTACCATGGCTTACACCAAAACTTGCAAACTGTAAACCACTACTCGTATCGCTAAACCCTACGTCTATAATGGATTCTAATTTGGAATAAGTTTCCTCCCCTATCAATCCGGGTTTCGATAATTGAAGTGTTGCAAAAATCCCGGCTAATGTATTGAGGATAAATGTATTGGAATTCCAATCGCTTTGTATTGCTATTTCTTTAAAAGGTGTAAAATATCCCTCCTCGATTGCATAGCGTCTTACTATATTAACAAAGCTTGTCTTGCCCACCCCAACATCGCCATAAACTAGAGTTCGAGATCCCCCCTTTGAACCGAATATCTTTCCTAATTGTTGAATTTGTTCATTTCTTCCGATAAAACATTCTAATGGTATTATGCCGCCTTTTACTAAAATGGGTGCACTCGAGAAGGGATTACTTCGTACGCCATATAATTCCCAAATATCTCTTATGATCTCGATTGTCACACTACCCATGTTATATTTGATTATTTAAAAAGCTGTTGGATAGTTACATGAATCCTTGTAACAAAGATATAACTATGTCTCATGTTGTCTGTTTGGAAATGAATGTGGTCGTGATTGCCTTATAATCCACCCCATAAAGCCCTTCCGCCCACACGACCAAACCGCCCCCCATATTTGTCATGATAGTCTCCGAAGTCACTATACCTCGCACTTATGTACAATGCTTGTACATAGCGCTTCAGAATTCGGAGGCTCCTGATTCTACATGTACATCCCCACAATATCCCAGCCATGGTCAATCGAGAGCGTTACCATTTACCAATCTGGAAGGAGTTCTCTTCGCGCCATGTGCAACAAGCTATATCTCACCCCATATAAAACCACCCCAACGGTGGGACTGTCAACTTGTCTGGGTGTTATGCCAGAACTCCGAGTTTTTCAGACATCCGAAACCTGGTGCGTCAGACACGAGATTCGAATCAACAACAATGCCGGAACCAGAGTAACTTTACAGCCCCCCAAACGGCAGAGTATGGGGTATTATGAGCGGTTGCACCCCTATTCTCCCTCACAAAGGTATAGCGACCCACATCAATGCCCGATACACAATAATAATTATATTTTACATATTATTAAAAACTCGGCGGACGTGAACCACGCAACACCACAAGCCGCTCACCAGGGCATCGCACACTTGCCACCTCGCGCACCAGAAGACCCGCCGACGCCATGCGCTCTCGCACCGTCTCGATGCTGGTCAGCGACGAGAGCAAGAGCAGGATGCTTCCGCGGTCTGCGAGAAACGCTGGCGCCTGCCCGAGGAACCGGTTGATGACCGCCCGCCCATCATCTCCGCCGTTCCATGCACGATCGAGCCAGCCATCGACACGCTCATCTGGTGCGGTCGGGAGATACGGCGGATTGAAGACGATCAGATCGAATCTTCCCCTGATCCCTCTGAAGAGATCCGCACGAACAACCAGCACACGGTTCGCCTTTGCACACGCTACCGCGTGGGGGCTGATATCGGTTGCTGCATATCTATGTTCCGGCGCATCTCGCATCATAGCCGCTGTCACGATCCCCGATCCTGTGCCGATCTCGATGATGCGCAAGCGCTGATTCGATCCCGCGATCTCGTTTAGTGCGGCGTCGATTAAGAGGTAGGAGTCCTCTGCTGGTTCGTACACGGCATCTGCGAGGTGGATCTGGTAGCCGTGGTGGGTTGAGCGTTCTGGCATGATTGATCGGAACTTCAGAAGGGTTGTTCGGTTTCAACGACTATAAACTTGACACTGCAAACTTTATGGCTGATCACGACACCACCGCTTTTCGCCTGAGTAGGTGGTGGTACGCGACTGCGAACCGGTGCGCCTCATCCCGGATCTCCTGAACGAAGAGCGATGCCTTATCCTTCCGGTCAGAAGGCAGTGGATGGGTGAGACCCGGCACATAGATCTCTTCCTCTCGCTTGGCGATGGAGATGATTGGAATCCTGAGCCCGAGTCTTCCGAGCTCCCCGCGGGCTGCCGAGAGCTGTCCCTTCCCGCCATCGATGATTATCAGATCCGGGAATTCGCCATCCTCCCTTTTCAGGCGCGAATACCGTCTCCGCACGACCTCGGCAATAGCAGCGAAATCATCGATCTTCTCGACCGTCCTGATCTTGAACCGCCTGTAATTCCGTTTATCTGGCTTTCCTGACCTGTACTGCACCATCGATGCGACCATCGACGTGCCTGATAGATGGGAGATGTCGAAGCATTCGATGACCGAGGGGACGCGGGAAAGCCCGAGAAGGTTCTTCAGCACCTCAAGTTTGATCTGCCCGCCAAAGAATGAAATCTCGATATTCTTCTCGACAAGATCGAGCAGTTTTTTCTTCTCGCCCCGCTTCGGGATCATGATCCTGACCCGCCGCCCGCTCCTACGGATGAGGAAATCCGGGATCACGTCACCAACCGGCGAGGGCAGGATCAGTTCGGGCGGCGGGCAGTGCTCTGAGTAGTACTGCACAAGGAACTCATCGATCACCTCCTCGCGCTCATCGAAGACGAACTCCTGCTTGTCTGCGAGCATGCCCTTGTACACGTTGAAGAGCATGAGATAGACCCTACCATCGCTTTTCACGTAGTTGATGACGTCCTCATCGTAGTTCTTCTGCCGATCCACATACTGACGCTCGGAAAGGTGCTCGATGGCAGCGATCTGGTCCCTGAGTTCCATCGCTAACTCAAATTCCTGTTCCATCGATTTTTCTGCCATCTCCTGTGAGAGAGACCGGATCAGATCGCTCGTATCCCCGCGGAGATGCGACTGCGCCCGGGCGACCTGCTTGCGGTACTCCTCGCTGCTGATCTTTCCGATGCACGGCGCGCTGCACGACCCGATATGGTACCTGAGGCACGCCCGTTTCGGGAGTCTGCGACATGACCGCAGCTTAAACGTCTTTTTTACGACCGAAAGGATGTAGTCGCGCTCCTTCGCAGTGACAAATGGGCCAAAGAAACTTCCGCTTCCGTCCGACCTCCGTGCAATCCCGATACGCGGAAATTCCTCGTCCGTAATTCGGATGTAGGCATAACTCTTCGCATCCTTAAGGTCAATATTGTATCTCGGCTGGTGTCGCTTGATCAAGGTGTTTTCAAGGATCAGCGCCTCGAGTTCACTGTCCGTCACGATGAAATCGACAGAATCTGCTTTCTCTACGAGGACCTCGGTCTTTGGGTCTCGCTCGCGTCTCTGGAAGTAACTATGGATGCGCTTTTTGAGATTCTTTGCTTTCCCCACATAGATTATGTTATCAGCGGCATCTTTGAAGAGATAGCATCCTGAGTTTTCCGGGAGTCCGGATGGGCAGATCATGGTTCTTTCAGAGTCGCTTACCTGCGGTCTGATATGTAATGCGAGCGGGATTGGCAATGAACCTTACGGGTTCTGGTGGTTGTTAAAAAATAAAAAAAAGTGAGGGGAAGGATAATGCAGGGCTGCCCAGAATCGTGTAGGGCTGTGCAAGTCCTTGATACGTACATCAGCCCACATATATAAATCAGTAATCCAAGAGCGGGGTGAAAGTGAAATTGTGTATGGAAGATGATTTATGATGCGCCACTGACTATGCTATACCAGAGGTGAATGTGATGCAAGCCCAGACATTGAAGGATGTGATTCGGGTATTCGATCCGAGAAAGACGTTAGACAAGGAAGATCTGGATGAGTATTATGCATACAGAATCCGAAATAGAAAAGAAGATCCTGCGATAACGAAACTCAAAATAAGGATATTCGGCGCAGATGCGCAGAAGATATTATTCAGTGGGCACCGGGGGTGTGGTAAGTCAACAGAACTGAATAAACTTGCACTCGATCTGGAAGAGAATCATCATGGCATTTTGATTGTTAAATACAATGTAACCGATGTACTCGATGTTTTTGATCTTGATTATTCGGATATACTCTTCAGTCTGGCGTATGAACTATACCACAAAGCAGACAGCGCTGGTGTGAAGATTGATAAGGCGATCTTAAATGAGATTGAGGAGTTCGTTGGCGATGTAACAAAGGACGTTGAGGAGATCAAAGAGGAGCGGAGAGGTCTTGGAGTGGTGTTTCAGAAATTGTTCGTCGCCAAATATCAACAAGAGAGTTTAACACGAGAATCGGTGCGAAAGCAACTCAAACCAAGAATCAGCCGGCTGATCGAACTTATCAATTCGATGGTGACTCAGATAAAACTTGCAGGATGTGATGCGTTGATCATCATTGATGGCATCGATGGATCGCCTCTCGATATCGGGAAAAAACTGTACTATGGTTATGGGCAGGTCTTATCCAAACCCGACTGCGCTATCATTTACACCATACCAATAAGCGCCGTTTATTCCAGCGAATTCACTGTAATTCAGCAGAGTTTTGATGAAACTATCATTCTGCCAAACATCGCAGTCACAAACAGAGACGGCACTCCATGCAAGGATGGTGAAGACGTTTTCAGTAATTTATCGAGACTGAGAATGCGCCCTGACCTTATCGAAGAAGATGCACTCCGATATGCCACTGAAATGAGCGCGGGCATCACACGGGAGTTTGTTCGCATCATCAAGGATTCATGCGTCGAGGCGATCGTGAGGGGTGGAGATAAGATCATTTGCGATGATGTTAAAAGAGCCGTTAACGATAGAAAAAATGATTTCAAGCGGATTTTATCAAAGAAGACGCAATATACCGCGTTGAAAGAGGTTCGCGATACAAAGTCGATCTATATCGATGACGAGAATATCAGAGCGGAGATTCCAGGGCTTCTCCACAACTTAAGCATTGTGGAATACAACGGCGATATCTGGTGGGACGTGCACCCGGTTGTGCTTTCGATATTAAAGAGCATGGACGATCATGCCAGGAAATGAGCAGGAATTACTGAAACTCGAGACTGAGATATACCATTCGGATGGTGGAATTTATTTTGCGGATTGCGATACCGCATCGACCAGAGATGAGATAGCGCAACAGTTGGAGAATAGATTTATAAATAAAAATATAAAAATAATCAAAGTAACCATCGGAGTAGGCGAGATCGCATCGACCAGAGATGAGATAGCGCGGCATCTGGAGCGCGTATCTTCGAGTAAGGATGAAAGAAGATCTGAAATAGCGATACGAGCGAACGATTTGGCATACACACTGAACCGATATCGTGGCGATGACGCTGCTTTTTTTGTATACCTTCCGCCGAAAAAGCCTGAACTGGAGGACCTTGCACGGATCCTGAATCACACAAGAGACGAATTTGCCAGGATCAAGCAGCCGATCATCATCTGGGCGGATAAAGTCTCGCTCGGGATCATCGCACGATCTGCTCCGGATTTTTGGGCATGGAGGGCGCGGGTTTCTGAGTTTAAGGGAGTTTCTGATGGTCTGGGATACGGGGGCGAAGTTGAGGCGGCGGAGACGATCTGGAGGGGGAAGATTTCAGATGAAGAGATACAGTCTTACGAAAGAGCGCTAGCAGAATTTCAGGAGCGGGGTGATGAAAGAGAGGCTGCGAAGGTATTGGGACAGCTTGCACTACTGTATTACCGGAGCAGCGAGTGGGACCGTGTAATTGAGTACTACGAGAAGAGTATGGAAATTTTTGAGGCTCTCGGGGATCGGCATGGGCTTGCCCAGACCTACAATAATCTCGGACTCGTGTACGCAGACAAAGGCGAGTGGGACCTTGCTATCGATTACTACGAGAAGAGCATGAAGATTTTTGAGGCTCTCGGGGATCGGAATGGGCTTGCCCGAACCTACAACAATCTCGGATCCGTGTACTATCGCAAAGGCGAGTGGGACCTTGCTATCGATTACTACAAGAAGAGCATGAAGATTAAAGATGCTCTCGGGGATCGGCATGGGCTTGCCCAGACCTGCGGAAATCTCGGACTCGTGTACGCAGACAAAGGCGAGTGGGACCTTGCTATCGATTACTACGAGAAGGACATAGGGATTTTTGAGGCTCTCGGGGATCGGCACGGGCTTGCCCAGACCTACAACAATCTCGGACTCGTGTACGCTCGCAAAGGCGAGTGGGATCGTGCAATCGAGTACTGCGAAAAGAGCATAGAAATTTCTGAGGCTCTCGGGGATCGGCACGGGCTTGCCCGAACCTACAACAATCTCGGATCCATGTACGCTCGCAAAGGCGAGTGGGATCATGCAATCGAGTACCTCAAAAAAAGTATGAAAATTTCTGACGATCTTGGGGATCGGCATGGGCTTGCTCGAACCTACGGCAGTCTCGGATCCATGTACGCTCGCAAAGGCGAGTGGGATCATGCAATCGAGTACTACGAAAAAGACATAAAAATTGATGAATCCATCGGAGATCAGCATGGCGCGGGTATAGCGTTCTCGAATATCGGAAAAGTATATATCGATCGATCCAATCCCATAGAAGCAAAAAGAAACCTCGAAGAGGCGATCGAGAAGATCCACCCGGACGCCCGCCCGGGGTATCCGAACGCGCTCAACTGGCTTGCAGTCAGCCTGCGCATGATCGCGGATCAGAATAAACACGAGGCGAAGCTGGCAGCATCTGGAGCGGATCGTAAGAAACTCGTCTTCGATGCGGCGGAATTATATCGCGAAGCAGGAGAGAGATACGAAGAGACGCACAGACTGCCACTTGCCAGAATGCCGCGCTCACTTCTGATGGATGCACACCTCACGCGGGGGCTTTCGTATTCGGTGCAGAACATCACAGCAGAGGATGCGGACAAGGCGATAGAACTGCTCGACAGCGCAATTGCGGAGATGAAAGAAGCGCTTGAGTTTGCAGATGGCGCGGACATAATCAGACTCAAGGGTGCAATCGCAAGCCATGAGGCGAAGCGGTGTGTGAGGGAGATCGATCTGCACAAGAAAGACACAGAAAAATGGGATCACCTGCTCGATCTGGCGATCGACTATCTTGGTGAGGCATCGGAGAGTTTCGGCAGTCTGGGTGAAACCGGTGCTTGCAACAGCAAGATATGCGATGGGTGCAGGCATCTCTACACGGCACTCGGATTGATTCGCGACGGCTACAGGGAAGAGAGCAATCAAAAGATCGTGGATGCAGTTTCTGAGATCAGATTAGCAGAGGAGTGCTACGAAAGCATATCGAATGAACTTGGAACAGATGTCGTAGATCAGGTAAACGAAATATTGAGGTGTGTTGCAGACAATCTAAAGAACGTTGAGGGATTCGATCCCGGAGGGGCAGTTGATGCGGCAAACAATGTTTTCGATGCCCTCGACGAGATTGCAGGGGTCGGACTCAGAAACATGATCAAGATACTGGTTTTCGATGAGGCTGGAAACGTGACTGAGAAAAAAACACCAAAAGCAGGGCAGATCGCGACGGACGGTGGAATTAACATATCAATTGACAACACGAGAGGCGATGTCGATATCCACCGCGCAGGACATACTGCTGAGGCGGGCAAAGAACCGTCACTAAAAAAGCAGAGATCTGTCTCGCGGTGGGATCTTATTCTTGGCGCTATCAGTGGATTCTCAGTCGATGCTATTGCAATAATACTAATGCATTATTATTTTGAAGAATCAGTAAAAAGCCATCCGATACTATTAGTCGCACTCTTTGCCATAACACTGCTTACAACTATCTTCATACGCCATAAAATATCAAAATCGTAATCCAATCCAAACAAAAAAATAAAAAGAGGGGAGGAATCTGCAGGTCCGCCCAGAATCGTGTAGGGCTGTGCAAGTCCTTGATATGCACATCAGCCCACATATATAAATCAGTAATCCAAGAGCGGGGTGAAAGTGAAATCTTCTACGACTCCCACTTCGATTCCATCCACCGCGGGATCTGCCCTGAATCAGGGGGTCCGATCATCACGGTAAGCCCGGTCGTATCCTCAACATCCCCTTGCAGCCGTGCAGCAAGCCCCGGAAGGATAATTGCGCCGTGGTCGGTCTTCTCCTGCACATCAAACCCGGCTGAATCGAACATATCCTTGATCTTTGCCGCATTGAGCTGCCCGCCCGCTACCGCCGCCTCGACGCCGATGCCGTCGGTATCCACCACGCAGAGATAGCAGTCGATGTCATTGGACGCCAGATCGCTCTCCACCGTATAATATGTCAGCGCAAAGTTCGCTGTTACGAAGACAGGCGACTTCCGGTCAGGCGAGCCGACCTCAAAGACACCTGCATCGACCATCACCGGCTTTCTCGGGTCGGTATAGATCGTGTCCCTGATATGCAGTTCCGGGAGAAGCGAGTACGGCTCGATGCTGTGCATGATCATGATATCCCCGTACCTGACCGCGAAGATCGATGCAAGCACGCTCTCCCAGTATGCCGCACTTATGCCCTCGGAACGTTCCCACACCGTCATGGGAACCGCCATCAGCGGATATGCGATATCGGTCTGCCCGTCGATCCCTGCACGCCTGATTTTCAGGAAGTTCTCAAAGGAGTCCCGCAGCCCGTCTGTCGGAAACGTCCCGGGATCGAGCACGAGATCGGTGATGCCCGCCGACGCAAACGTCAGTGCAAGCGATTTCAGGGCGTCCGGATCGTTTGGCGCAGAGAGCACCACAGGAACGTTATGTGTGATTGCAAGCTCTGCGACATCGCGCCAGTTCTCTGTGGTCGCGGCATAGATCAGTGGCTTTCGATCAGCAGCAACGGCAAGCCCTGCACCAAGAACCTCCGGATCGAGCGAGCAGAGTAGGAGCGGCAGTTCGGTCGTTTCCATCACCTTCGCGGTCGTTTGTGCAAACTGATCCGCATCACCGGATGTGCATCTGATCGCAACCGCGTCAAGCGTCAGGAACTCGCCGATGTAAAATTTTTTGTAGTTCTGGATCTCGTTGACACGCCCCACCAGTTCTTCCTCGCTCATCGTGTCCCACACGTCATAAGCGAAGGCGGTTTTATTAAAGAAGGTCAGCTTGTGCCGATACAGCACATCATCCCCGCCGATGGTGATCGCATGGTCGCCGGTTCCGATTACGACCTCGCGTATCTCAGGCGCAAGCAGATCGACGAGCGTGTTATAATTATCTTTATATGTTTCGTCGAGCAGGGGCGGACACTCCTCTGCCTTCATCGACCGATCGATCAGATGCGAGGCAAACGCCATGCATGTCGGTTCCCCACAGTCCCCGCAGTTGGTCTTCGGCAGGTATTCGTAAGCCTGCAGAGGGCTGTTGATCTTCATATCAATATGCCGTCGTCTGTCCACCAAGCCGTGTACGATCGATCCGGATGCCTGTCGGAGTCGTGATCACCATATCCTCGCCGAGTCCTGCAATATCCCCATGCACATCACTTACCACATCACGCAGGTCACGAAGCGCGCGTTCGAGTATCATCTTGTCCCGCTTTATCAGCGAGATATCGACAATCACGATATTTCCGTCGTAGATCTCCTTTCTTAGATCGGGAATTCCATCAAGATTGCTAAGTTCCGCAACACGTATATACGTCTCTGCCGGTGCATCTTCTATGACCTCCTCGTAGTCATCGAGACTGATATTGTGATACTTATCAGGGTCTACAGATTTTTTCGGCATCGGCGGACCAAGTATCTTTTCTATAATATTCCTATTTGCCATGAAATCACCTGTGTAATTATGTTAATCTATAACATCCTTCTATATTAACCTATTTGGTTTGCAGGGCTGGTGCCGTCGCCACTAACCGATCACAATTCCCACCCAGCCGGATGCTTCTGCCAGGGGAAGCGCCGGAAGCGGCATTGTGTTGATCAGAAGCGCCGCTGCCGGTATCTACCACACCGGTTGGCACGGTGGCTGGAGTGCTGTTTGCTACCACAGTCTCTGCCGGTGGTGACTCGGTTTTTCCAGTGGATTCCTTATCTTCCGGAGCCGCATACGCGGTCTCGGTATATGCATAGCCCCACCAGCCCTTCTCAGAAACCCGGAACTTGATCCAATCGCTGAGCAGTTCATCTCGTTCAAAGAGTGAAAAGGAGATTGTGTTGGCGTTCTTGAGTCGAATCATCACATGAAAATGAATCCATCTGGGTGCATATCAGAACTGGCTGCGATCGATAGCAGCAGTATTATGCCGACAGTTGCCGATTTTAAGTATTATTTTTGTCTATTTTATTTATATCCCTCATGCTTTCGATACATATACATGAGTTATTATTGCTACTTCCAAAGTACAATAATTTCATATTGTATAAAACTTTTTCCAACTCCTGTTAAATTATTCAACAAAAACTTTTAATAGTATCAATAAGTAGCGTAGAACATGGACTCTACCGATACTAAATCCATACTCGAGACTGCGATCCGGTTTCACGGACACCAGTGTCCCGGACTTGCGATGGGGCTACGGGTCTCCATGGTTGCGTTGAGAGAACTGGGAAAGCCTGCTAAGGACGAGGAATTGGTTGCAATCGTCGAAAACAACTCATGCGGCGTGGATGCCATCCAGGTGCTGACCGGCTGTACGTTTGGCAAAGGAAACCTGATCTTCAAGGATTTTGGTAAATACGTTTACACATTCATGAACCGTGAAAACCAGAGGGCACTCAGGATCTCCATCAAGAAAGAGGCGGTCGTACCAGACAAACATCATCTGGACCTCCTCGCCAAAGTCAAGGAGAGAATAGCAACTCCTGCTGAAATGGAGGAGTTCAAGCGGTTACACATCGAAAAAAGTAATGCGCTACTGGATCTCCCGGAAGCGGATATTCTGAGTATAGAAGAGATCACCCCGGAACCGCTACCGATGGCGCATATCCACGAATCGATATGCTGCGATAGATGCGGCGAACCTGTGATGGAGACACGGATCCGGCTGCTGGACGGTGCACCACACTGCATCCCGTGTTTCGAGGAGTTGATGAGATGAAACGGATACTGACCGCATCCTTGATACTGCTCGCATCTGCAATAATCTGCCTCTGTCTGTTCACACCCGCAATCGGTGCCGATGCGGGGCAAGAGGTCAGGATCGCAGATAAAACAGGTGATTGGGGAAATCCGTCCCCGTATCTTGCTTATGCACGGGGACCCGGATACGTGAGGACACATTTCATCTTTGATACACTTGTATGGAAGAACGAGACCGCGGGTCCGATTCCCTTGCTGGCAGAAGACTGGGAATACTCTTCCGAAGAAGATGTTTACGTCTTTAATCTATCAGAGAATGCAAAGTGGCACGACGGCGAGCCGGTAACTGCCGATGATGTCGCCTTTACCATAACGTACATGAAGGAGCATCCTTATGGGTGGGTCGTTCTCGAGAGCGTGGACCGGGCAGAAGTAATAGATCCGCACACGGTTAAGATATACATGAGCAGCCCGTATGCTCCGTTTATGGAGGATATCGGCGGCACGATGCCGATTCTGCCAGAACACATCTGGAAAAACGTTGCAAACCCGATGGACTTTGTGGGGGATGGTGCATTCATCGGATGCGGTCCTTTCAAGTACGCCGATTTCAGTAAGGAGCACGGATCCTACCGGTACGAGGCATTCGACGAGTATCACCTCGGAAGACCGATCATTGACCAGCTGATCTATGTGAAGGCAGGCGACCCGCAGATGGCGCTTCAGCACGGCGAGGTTGATTTTGCTGATGTGAAACCCGATATGGCAGATACAATAAGAGCGGACGGTTTTGTCGTGATAGAGGGTCCGCATTACTGGAACAAGAAACTGATGATCAATCATAACAGAGAGCCGCTTGATAATATCACATTCAGGCAGGCTCTTTGCTATGCGATCAACCAGAGCGAGTTCGTGGACAAATCCTTAAGAGGGCACGGAAAGCCTGCAAGTTACGGATTGATCTCATCCGAGAGCGCGTGGGCAAGCCCGAACGTTCCCAACTACCCCTACAACCCTGGTAAGGCGAAGGAAATGATCTCAACGCTCGGATATGTCTGGGAGGACGGCGTCTTCACAAAGGACGGTAAGCCGCTGGAACTTCAGGTACTCGTCTCGATGATCGGTGTCGGTGGACAGCCCGCGCCAGACCGGGACGGAGAGATCCTCAAGAACCAGCTCGAAAAAGTCGGGATACGGGTCGATCTGACCTCCCTTGACACAAAGGTGGTCGATACAAAGGTGATCAACTGGGACTTTGATCTTGCAATCTCGGGACACGGCGGCATCGGCGGTGACCCAAAGATCCTCTATGAGAAGACGATTCAGACGCCGGGAGCCAAGCCGAGTCCGAATACCGCACGATACAACAAGAGCGAGGAGTTAAACGAACTTCTGGACGATTTGATGCACGAGATGGATCCCGTAAAGAGGCGTGCTGCGGTCTATGAGGCGCAGAACGTCTACGCAAGGGAACTTCCCGCAATCTCACTCTATTACCCGACAAGCTACTACGCGTACGATCCCGATACCGGAGTCGAGTGGTTCTACACGACCGGGGGAATCGCCAAAGGAATCCCGATCCCGCAGAACAAGCTCGCTCTGATCGGAGGCGGCGATGGTGCTATGTCTGGTGAAACAGCAGGAACGGCAGAAGCAGCAGGAACAACGGAAACAACAGCCACAGAGGCCGGGACTACTGTGATGAATACACCGATCATGCCGGGCTCAGCTTTGATCGCAATTCTGATGGCATTCGTGACCATACAGATGAAACGCTCTAACAGGAAGCCATAACATGCGAAACAGGACGGTGAAGATGGTTGTAGCCTACCTACTAACCATCTTTATCCTCCTCTTCCTCAATTTCCTGTTGCCGCGGCTTCTGCCCGGTGACGCGATAATTGCGATGTACAGCGGTCATGAGATGGTGATGACTGAAGAGATGTATGCGGAACTCATCAGGATGCACGGGCTCGATCTGCCGCTTCACGAACAGTTCTTCATGTACCTCTCAGAGCTCGCACACGGAGATCTCGGATATTCATACATCTGCCACGCATCCACCGCAGATCTTATAATGGGTGCGCTGCCGTGGACGCTGCTTCTTGTGGGCACCTCGTTTATTCTGTCAGCCGTCGCGGGAATTGTGCTCGGTGTTGAGAGTTCGTGGCGGCGCGGCGGACGGTTCGACAGATCGCTCCTCACATTCATGCTGCTACTCGACGGCATCCCGTCTCTTGCACTCGGCATCACAGCGCTCACAGTATTCTGTCTGCACTTCGGATGGTTTCCGAGTGCAGGTGCAATGACGCCGTACTCGGGTGCAGAGGGGATCGGGCATATCAGGGATGTCCTCTGGCATCTTGTGCTGCCGCTTGCAACGCTCACGCTCTCTATGATCCCTGGCGACTATCTCCTGATCAGAAACAGCATGATGCTCACGATTCGCGAGCCCTACGTGCTCACAGCCCGTGCAAAGGGCATCAGGGAGCGCAGGATAAAATATCTTCACGCTGCAAGGAATGCGATACTCCCGTTCGCAACAAGGATCGGTATCAGGATCGCATACATCATAACGGGCGCGCTTTTCATCGAAACGATCTTTGCGTACCCTGGACTCGGGCTTCTGACATATCATGCGATATCGAACCGTGATCTGCCACTGATGCAGGGGATTCTCACAGTATCAGTGATTCTGGTACTCCTGATCAACATTGTTGTGGACATGATGTATAAAAAGATAGATCCGAGGGTTGGGTATGCATATTAGACCATTCCAGGAGTTTAAAAAGGATAAAATCGGTGTTGCCGGACTCGTGATAATCTTATTCCTGTTCACAACAGCGATCCTCGCCCCGGTAATCGCACCACACGATCCATGGGATTACTCAGCCCCATCGTTCCAGCCGCCCTCAAAGGAACACCTGCTCGGAACCAACGATATCGGCTATGACATTGCAAGCGAGCTTCTGTGGGCACTTCGAACCTCGATTCTCTTCGGAATAGCGGTTGCAGCCATCACATGCACAATCGGGCTCGTACTCGGCGTCTCTGCCGCGTTGATCGGCGGGACGTATGACATGATCGTCATGAGACTCGCTGATGCCCTGCTTGCGATACCAACGATCATGGTACTGATACTGATTGCAGCGTACTTCAAGCCGTCCACCACCGTTCTGATAATCGCGCTCTCGCTTGTGATGTGGCAGACCACAGCAAGGGGTGTGCGGGCACAAACGCTCTCGCTTAAGTCGAAGCTGCACGTGAAAGCTGCAAAGAACATGGGCGCACCGACGAGCTATATCATGTACAAGCACATTATGCCAGAACTCTTTCCGCTGTATGCGATGGGTTTTGTCACAAAAGCCCGGATCGCGGTCTTCATGGAAGCGGGACTATCGTTCCTCGGAATATTCGATCCGACCACAAAGAGTCTCGGGATCATGATGAGTTATGCGATGCGCTACCTGTATCTCGATGTCTGGTTTAACTGGCTTCTTCCGCCAGTTATCGCACTTTCACTGCTTATCATCTCGCTTGGACTCATATCTTACGCGATAGAGGAGATATTCGATCCGAGACTACGGAGGAACAATGCCACTCCAATTTAAGAATCTGAATGTGCAGTACGGTATATCAGGTTCGCCTGATGATCGCATAACTGCGCTGAACAACATATCTATTAAAATAAATGAGGGAGAGTGTGTTTCCGTGGTCGGGGAGTCAGGTTCCGGAAAATCGACACTCGCACTCGCGTCCATGAAACTCCTGGCGCCAAACGCTGTGATGGCAGGGCAGGTCCTCGTGGGCGGCACCGATATATCCGGTCTTTCCGATTCGGAGATGGAAACGATCAGGTGGAATGAGATCGCTATTGTGTTTCAGAATTACGGGGACGTGCTAAACCCGGTTCACAGGATCATCGATCAGGTCGCCGAACCGCTGATCAAGAATGGGGAATCCCGGAGTACCGCACTGGACCGGTCCGAAAGGATGCTTGATTACTTAAAGATAAAAGAGGGACGTGATGTCCTGTACCCGCACCAGATCAGTGCCGGTGAACGCCAGCGGGTCCTGATGGCGATGGCGCTGATCACAGACCCGGGAATCCTCGTGCTCGACGAACCAGTTGCATCTGTTGATGCGATCACGAAATCGTACCTTGCAGAGGTGATAAACGAACAGGTGGATGCGGGAAAGGCAGTGCTCATGATAACTCATGACCTCTCCTTTGCACATCTCTGCTCCGATCGCTGCGAGGTGCTCTATTTCGGGAACGTTCTCGAATCCCTGCCATCCCATGAACTCCTGGATGCGCCACGCCACCCGTACACCCGTGCGCTTGTCCGGTCGTTTCCAATGATGGAGCGTGCTAAGGACCTTGCAGGCGTGAGAGGAGTTCCGCCATCCATGTTTTCCAGATCCAGCGGGCGTTGTGGCTGCATCTTCCAACCGAGATGCACGCAGTCGATCGGCGTCTGCTCGCAGAAGCAACCATGCGCAACGCCGAGGGGCAGGGATGGTACGGGTGGTGTGGGCGGTAGGGATGGTGCAGGTGGTATGGATGGCACCGACCGGGATGGTTATGTCGTCTGCCACCGCGGCGGCATAGCAACCATGATAACTGCGAAAGATGTCTCGAAGTCATACAAAGACCTCCTGGTCCTGAGTGATGTCTCACTCACTCTCGATGAGGGCGAGATCCTCTCACTCGTGGGCGAGACCGGATCAGGGAAGACCACGCTTGCATACCTGATCGCAGGCACGATCAAGCCGGATGGCGGGGAGATCACCTTCCGAGGAAGGGGGGTTTCGGATATCGACCGGAAAGAGTTTGCAAAAACGGTTGGGATCGTTTACCAGTCTCCAAGAGACTCGATCAGTCACAGGTTCACGGTGTTTGAGGCGATTGCAGAGCCCCTGCACATACACGGTGAATTCGATGACGAATCCAGGGGCAGGATAAAAAGCGCGCTTCGAGAGGTGCAGTTGCCGGATGATGGGTATTTTCTGCGAAAATATCCGCATGAATTAAGCGGAGGCGAGTTGCAGCGGGTGGCTATAGCACGTGCGCTGATACTTGCGCCTGATCTGCTCATCGCGGATGAGTCAACATCCTTCCTCGACCCGAGCGTCCAGGCAAAGGTTCTGCGACTCCTCCTCGATCTGCAGAACGAGCGTGGCATCTCTATGCTCTTTGTGACGCACGACATAGGGGTTGCACGCAAGGTGAGCGACCGGATCGCGGTGCTGCATGGTGGCAGGATCGTGGAGAACGCAGCCGCGCACCGTGTAATCGCAAATCCTGAGCACCCGTACACGAAACAGCTGATCGGGGTCGCGAAAGGCGGTGACAAGCGACGCGATTGCCGAAGCAGTCCGCAATCGCACGTGAGGCGCCCGCCGCTTATGCGCCAAAGCTGGTTTCGGAGCCGGTAATCGCATGAAGTCTGAACTTGTGAGATCCAAACTACGCTCGACAGGTTTACGCTTCGGGTAAACTCATCCGGAAAGTCTTATATCCGAAAAACTTAAACATGCCTAACAGCGAGGGTCGATCCATGCAAGGGGAAACCAAAATGAAAGCCGCGACAACAGAGGCAGAATCAACACTTAACCATTCCAGAAAACAATCACAAGGAGGCTTAAGCAAATGCAAAGATATCGGATCTCGGTAGTGATCGAAAAGGACGCAGATGGCTATTTTGCCTTCTGCCCTGAGCTTCAGGGATGCTATACGCAGGGTGATAGCTACGAAGAGGTTTTAGAGAATATCAGGGATGCTATTCGCATTCATATTGAAGATAGGAGGGAAGATAGAGAAGATATCCCTCACACAGAGGCTATAAGCCTGACATCTCTGGAAGTCGCCGTATGAAAGGAAAGCTCCCCCGGATCACCGCTGGCAAAGTGGCTAGTGTTCTGGAGAAGGTGGGTTTTGTTCTCGTCCGGCAGAGCGGGAGTCACAGGATTTACAAAAACAGTGAAGGGAAGAGAGTAACAGTACCGTATCACTCAAAAAAAGTTCTCCACCCGAAGGTCTTAAAAAGCATCCTCAGAGATGCGGACTTGACGGTAGAACAGTTCAGAGAACTGGTGAAGTAGATATATGAGATCCACTCAAGAACTTATGCGGCTCGTCATGGACTCCGGGAGTTTCGACTGGCTGGATGTCAGTTGCGAGGATGTTTATTCCAGTGAGGATGGTGGGGCAGTCAAATGGCTCAGCGAATCGTAAGGCGAGGTAGAAGTGTAGATTAAAAGAGCTGAACAACAAAAGGGATGAACATGATAGAGAATAATGCGGACACTGCCTTTTTCCATTCATGGTTTCGAGATTACGTAAAAGGTTTTTACTCGGAAGACCCAAGAATCCAGAAGAATATCAGACTTAAAGAAGAACACTCGCTACGTGTTTGTAAGGAGATCCTTCAGCTATGCAAAGCCCTGGATCTCAATAAAAATGCACTTTGTCTGGCTGATACCATCGCATTATTTCACGACATAGGTCGCTTTGAACAATTCAGGACTTATGGCACTTTTAATGACCGGGTATCGGAAAACCACGCAACTCTTGGGCTGAAGGTTTTAGAAGAAACAAACGTATTAAGCCGGCTCACAAAAACACAACGTTCCATCGCTTATAAAGCCATAAGCTACCACAATGTACGTAAACTTCCCGACCCCGCTAGCGAAAACCCCGATTGTTTACTGTATTCAAAATTAGTACGGGATGCGGACAAATTGGATATATGGCGGGTTGTGACGAACTATTATGGAAAACGTCATAAGCATCGCAACCCTGCATTGGAGCTTGAACTTCCCGATACACCCGAATATTCACTTTGCTTTGTTGAAGATATCCTTAACAACCGGGTTTCAAATTCCCAGGAGTTGAAAACATTTAATGATATGAAACTCCTGCAACTTGGTTGGCTATTTGACATCAATTTTACTCAGACATTCCTTCAGATTCAACAAAGGCAGATTATTGAGAAGATCATTGCTGACCTACCTGATACTGAAGATATACGAAAAATTCAAAACCATTTAAAAGAACATTTGAATAAAAAAATATCTGAAAAAAATAGTAATTCCCGATCCCCGATATAAAAAGCAAACAATACACAAACGGCAGAAGAAATACCACAATGCGAGAATGGAGATAACATGACCACAACCTGCTCTGCACCCGGAAAGATCTACCTCTTCGGCGAACACGCAGTAGTCTACGGCAAGCGAGCGATCGCATCCGCAATTAACCTCCGCACCACCGCGACAGTCGCAGAATCTGACCAGACGACGATCTCGTCACTTCTCGGCACGACCGGCATCGATTACATGGTGCATCCCTATATCTCGCGGTGCATCGAATCGCTCGCTGTTCCTTCGGTCTCGGTACGGATCAATTCAGAGATTCCGGTCGGTTCAGGACTCGGATCGTCGGCTGCTGCGGTGATCGCAACGCTTGGCGCACTCAATACCGAGTTCCGGCTCATGATGGACAGCGCCATGCTTGCAGAGGTGGGGCACCGGATCGAGCGGGATGTCCAGGGCGCGGCATCGCCGACCGACACCGCAGTCTCGACGATGGGCGGAACCATGATGATAAAACCCGGAGTATCCTCGTCGAGACTGCGGCTGATCGAGTGCAACATCGTGATCGGGGACACAGAAGAGTTCTCTTCCACAAAAGAACTCGTGGGAAACGTCAGAATCCTGCATGAGGACTATCCCGGGGTCATGGACTCGATATTCGATATCATAGACAATCTGTCAGAGATCGGCGTGCCCTTAATCGAGAGACGCGATTACCGGTCGGTCGGGGAACTGATGAACATCGATCACGGGCTTCTGGATGCGATCGGTGTCGGGAGCGCGAAACTCTCGCGACTGGTGTGCGCTGCCAGGGACGCGGGCGCGTATGGTGCGAAGATCACGGGCGCTGGCGGCGGTGGGTGCATCGTTGCACTTACCAGCGACGCGGCTGCCGACGCGGTTGCTTCGGCGATCAACGACGCCGGGGGGCGTGCGATCATCACAGAGGCGAGTGAGGGCGGGGTTGTGGGGGGAAGCAAGTTATATGAACACACCGGTGAATAGAGACCAAAATACCGACTCTGTGCTCAAGTACAGGGGGTATACCAAACTTGAGAGGTAATCTAAATGAAACTTGATGCGAAAGATGCGGCAAAAATCGCTAAAAATTATTTTGAAGAGACGAAAACTCATCATTACTTCTTGTTTGAAACGATTAAAATTGCGATGGCGAGGAGCACTGGATCGTAGATTGCGAAGTGAAGAATATATTTGAGGAAGAAAGCAGAGAATATCGGGTACGTATCAGGGATGAGGATGGTACCATCGCTGATGTCGAAATAAAACAGCCAGCGTAACTATCTTGACTTTGTCACATTACAAACATTTCCCCCACCTAAACCCCATTTCACCCCCAACACTACACTCTTCTGAGTGCATATCACACCCATAACCAACCGTTGACGGAAGATTTTCTGTGTCCGAACACTGCAATCCCCCATTCACCGAAACTTACACAGAAAGCTACCGCTGAAACAGAGGCTTTCGACGCTTAACAAAAATTGCACTTGCGATTTGCATTGCCCGCAGGCACTTGCCCGGTTAACCATTTCTTCGATGATGCGACATTCTTGCTGAATATCGTGCCATAAGCTTTTCTTCGATGATTTTCAGGATTTCCATTTCCGTAATCTCCTTTTTTGGCAGCATTACCCAGAAGGATCTCTTTCACATCCTGAACTGTCAGTAATTCTGCCTTTTTACCAAGATCCGTGACCATCATCAATAGAGTGAGCAAGTGCAAGCAGAGATAGCGCCAATATGGTGGTGCCATCCGGTCCAACCACGGACCTGGTAATCTGCGAAGACACTGCAATCCCTTTTCCATCCTCGAATGCACGCTCTATCCAGTATCTGCTAACGCAAGCGATCAAAACTCCGTCTCTTGCGTCGACGCTTTCGGCGTTACAGGACATCTGGGCAAACCGCTCTACGCCTGTATCAGGTGGAGCACTCTGAGAACTGGTACTTTATAGACCCGTGGTCATCATCTATCCGAATGATCAGCCATATCTCATCTCCGGGAAGCTCATCAACCACTGGATACACGCGAATACACCCGATATTCGACCATAGCTCCTTCCGTTCGGTGTCTCTAACGAAGACGTGACTCCATTCCGAAGCTTCCAGTTGGTCCTTGAGTTTCTTCACCTCGATTGGATCCGGTTCACCCTCAAGCACCTTCTCTTTCGTTGGAATGCGGCCACGATCTCCTTTTCGCTCGGGTATGCCTGTTTCTGGTTTATTCAACCAGACGCGAGTGTCAACTGGCATATCTGCGATATAGATCATCCCTTTGGAGTCGATTTCATTCCGAAGCCACGGTTGCTCTCCGTAGAAAGAGTCCATCCCGATCCATCCGAATGGAACACCGTTATCCCTCGCATGGAGGATCATTTTCAATGCGAGCTCGGCTTTCGTATTGAACAAGACATCTTCCGGAACACCGCACTTTTCACGACGTTCCTGATCTTCTATCCACTTTTTTGGGAGATATAGTGCCTCATCTATCAGGGTTCGGTAATGCGGTGTTAACATTCTCAAGACGGAGCATCGACGCCTTCGGCGTTAAGCTCCGTTCGCATATCCGAGAAAGACACCACCCTGACAGTTCTCGACCTTTCCGAGACGACCGCAATATTGGCTCGCTACGCCGACTGACTCTGTTCCCTTCTTCACAAATCCTGATTCGTCTACATGAATGGAGCCATTGACAGGATCGCCGATTAATTCAGTCACATCTCTCTCTCTAATCTGATCGATTACCGGTCGCACGTCCCATGGAGACTCGGAGACCCGCATTCTGAAGTGACTGGTTGTTGCAGTCCGGAACGACTTTGGCGTACTCTGTCATGTTGCCGCGCTCTTGCTTGATAAATTTTCCCTGAATGTACTTAAACGACTGGGTAGCGGCGCTACGGGTCTTGCTGCGGAAATATGGGGTATATTTGTCATGGACCTGCCTTAATTTATCGAATATCCGAAACAGATCGTTGATGTGCAACTCAAAGTTTATTCCATCCATTGTTCCCTCGTTTATTGGTGGATGGACTTTATGTGGAAGATGGTATTAATATATCTAACTACTGTACGTATGATAGATGAGTGTGGATTACGATGGGGTCAGGTCAAATCTGACAGAGTCAAGATAATCAATATTTAATTACGATACTTGTTATTTATATGTATGCTGGCAATTTCAGATAACGTTCCAAACATGTCTGAAGTCCCCCCAATCAGGATTTGGGCGAAGTACCGACGACGCAACACATTCAAAACATATCCAAAAACCGCTTCAAAACAGCATTTCTTCATCTCATGCTATGGCAGTCCTCCGCCCTACCCCCTCCAGCGCGTCCTCGACCGCACTTCTGATCAGGTACCCTGCCCGGTGCAGGATCGTATCCCCGAGTTCCCTGTCGACAGTCATGTCCGCGGTGCAGGGATACGAGTGGTGCGCCTCGCTGGCGGTATCGCGAATATCCTGCGGTGAGTTCGCAGGCGCTCCGATCAGTTTCTTCGCAACAAACCACGTCGATCCGCAGGGTGCGCTCTGCTTGACCGCGACTGCTGAGATGACCCCGTTTGCAACACTGATCTCAAGAACTGGGATTCCGATCCCGAACTCGGAAACAAATCTTCCGATGATCCCCTCTGTCGCATCCAGCGAGCAGAACGGCTTTGGGAATGCTGATTCTATTCCGAGAGCGCTGCACCGCTCCGCTACCTGCTTCGCAAGCCCCGAAGATGCTTCTCTCGACTGCTCAACCGGAACGATCAAGCCTTTGATTCCAGCGTCATTCAGTCGTGGGGGCAGTTCCATGAGTATGTCGGGATGGATCTCTGTTGCGATCATGATATCAGCGGATGGCAGCGCCGGGATGTAGGGATCAGGGTCGTCGATGAAATCAGGCAGCGTCTCTGGCGCAGGGAATCTGATCGTGCCGATGATACTTTCTGCGTAGCAATACCTCTCATACTTGCAGTGCGTGCAGAGCGGATCGCAGGATTTGCAGAATTCGGAGTCGTTTACAAGGTTCCGTATCACTCGTTCCCCGAAGTTTCCTCCATACAGGATTAGCAGTTTCATCAACTTGTGAAGTGTTGAAGACGTAATGCCAACATGTCAGGCGATTTGACCTGCGAGACCGACCGAAAGTGGTTTTTGCCCTTTGAGTGCACTCACCTTCAGGATGGAAAACCCGATGATGTTTCCACTTTCATCGACTTTTTTCATCACTGCATCGTTCTCGGTCTCCTTGAAGTACCCGGCTTTCCGATCAAAGATAACTTCAAGGTAATCTCCTTCTTTATCATACCATATTTTTATTTCTTTTTCCATAATATCCTACCTCCTTTAATCGCGTCCGTGAAATATGCGGTTATGATGAACAGATCGCTAACCGATGCTTTAATTACGACACATAAATACTTCTCAGTAACGGGTGTGGTGCTGTAATGCCGATAAAATAACTCGACACCATGGTCTGTTCTCGATCTGATAATCATGTCGGGATTTGATAGTGTGTCCTGTACTCTGTCGATCTGCCTAAACATTTCCGGATGGTCCCCTTCGATATGCTCCTGCCGCTCGGATGTTAATCGAATCTGCCGGTTGTGGATATCTTTGAGCCATTTCATTTGTTTGCACCGGGTTTTCTTTGGGGTGGTGTGTTGGCGGGTGTTTTTGCAAAGCTGCCGAAGGTTATTTGGACAAAGTGAAGGAAGCCGCAAAACCCGTGTTAGACGACGTGCATGTATCAGCTTTGGGATGTGTCGAATCTTTGTGCCCAATCGAAAAAGCAGTCTACTAATTTTCTACTCAGGAGTGTGTAGAAATCCAATTTACCTTTGGTCATCTGCCCTTCCTTGAGTTGGAATTCACACCCATCTATGTTAACTTGGTAATCACGGCTTGCGATTGCATTATTATGTATGGTGCAATTTCTTACCTCTATAATAAACTTCCATATATTTGCCTCTTGTTCGTCTATTAGACTTATTGATAGCGATTTTTCTATGATGCGCCAGAACGAGTCGAATGGAGGGACGTCTTTTAATTTTTTTCTGAATTTACGGAGCTTGTCCTGTGCTTCTTTATCTAACTCAGAGTAAATCGGATCAAAATGTTCGATCAGTTTTTCTCGCCGATCGACGCACTCCATAAGCGGATGGTGGGGGTATAAATATATTGTATTCTTTGTGTTAAATTCGATACTAGAAATGACATCTACAAACAAAGCCTTGGTAACCATATTGCACCTTTGGGCATTTTCTTCACGAATTCGGTTAATCTCCTCTTTATCTGGGTATGTTCTATGGGGTTTCCGAATTGTATGGAGTTTCCAAATTGAATGGTAATTCTTAAGCAACTCGAAGGTTAGCGTTGCTTTGTTAAATATCATATTAAAGCAAGCTACTCGCGGGTCGTCTTCGCCACATTTTTGACTTAATAAATTAGCATATTCCTCACATTTTTCTCTAATTTCCCAAGTTTGATTGATGATTTTTTCCATTTCTTAACACCTTTTTCTTAAATGCACGTCGCCCAACTTCAGTATATCCGCAACACTTCACATATTCATACGATTTGAAGGTATATATGGATTTCATATATCGCCCTCACATTTTGGTTATGCATTCGCAATACTTCCAGTACTCACGGCAGCAGATGCCCGCTGCGCACCTTCCAGTTATCCATGATCACAGTCGGTGACACACTCTGCACGCCGGCAAGCTTTTTGATCTTCTCCGCGATGAATGTCCTGAGCGCACCCCCATCCTCAAGCCACACCTCGGTCATGATCATGTGATCTCCTGCCGAGGTTGCAACGAATTTAACCTCAGAAAACTCGCTCAAACGCAATGCAACATCGAGAAGGTGCGAGGGCTCGACATCGATTCCGACGAGAGCGACTGAGTTATACCCGAGCTTTGCCGGATCGGTTACGACGGTGTACTGTTGTATTACGCCTTCTTCCTCGAGCGCCCGCACACGGTTTCGTATCGTGGATTCGGCAACATCGAGTCGGGCAGCAATCTCGGTGTGCGGTGTGCGTGCGTTCTCACGAAGTATCTCTATGATCTTCATGTCTCTTTCGTCAATCATTTGCATATCACCATATCGACTTTCGTACCTTTACCAGGATTTGTGGACGACTTTCGCACCATAATGTTATATACTCGCAATGTATATCACTGTGACAGTAAACCATTAAAAGGTTTACGCAATCGTTGGAGGTAGCAATTCATGGACAACGAATGGAAGGACAACAAGGAATCGTATGAAGTGCTGGACGGCAGGGGACTTGCAGGCAACTTCCTGGCAGCGGTCCTTGCGAAAGCAAAAAAATTTGCTGAAGGTGGTGGAATCTGCGTGATTCAGAGTTTCGAGCCGATCCCGCTCTATTCCACTCTGGCAGACATCGGCTTTGAGCACCTGACCGAGAAGATCTCGGATAACGAATACAGGACGTATTTCTACCGAAGAGAGGTAAAAGAGGCAGTCGGCAGCATGACGATGCCACTACACCCGGCAGCTCTTGCCAATATCGGTAAAACCGACAAAACACTCGGCAAGATTGTGTCGCAGTTCTGGCAGCTCGTCTGGAAGAAGGAAGACCCTGCCATTGACCTGAAAACCACGTACCTACTCTCACTTGCAAATGGCGTTGGCGCAGGTCGCCTTCGTCAGGCGACGCGGGAACTTGTGAAGTCGTACTACGCGGGCGTCACTGTTTCCGAACTTGACGAACTATTCACACTCCTTGTCTGGAATCAGGGCGTCGGCAACTTTGCGTCAGAGATCAGTCCATCGCCGCTCTTTGCAGCATATCAGTTGATAAAGAGACTTGAACACGAGGGAAAGGATAGGGGCGAGGTGCTGGCGGAACTTGTCATGAAGTTCGGCGAGGAGAACCCTGACGTGAGCGTGCTCGAACAGAAGAGGTGATCGGGGTCAATGGATCAAGCGATCGATAGATTAACGGATTAATGAGATTATGGAGGCTAAAAACATGAAACAACACTTTGCATCGATGGCTATGACGCCACTGGTGCTTTCAACACTTCTGATCCTCGCTTGTACGGGACCCGCAGCGGCATCAGACTGCATAGACTGCCACAGCGAAATTACTCCCGAAATCGTCGAGGATTTCAAGAGTGGTGCGATGGGCGATGATTTCGATTGCTCAAGATGTCATGGATCAGCACACAACTCGGCTGATACCGTTGATAAGGTAAAGATGCCGACACACGAGACGTGCGGTGAGTGCCATGCTACGCAGGACGCCCAGTATATGGACGGGAAGCACAGCCTCGCGTGGACTGCACTTTTTGCGATGCCAACAACTGCCGATCAGCCAAAAGAACTGATGGAAGGTCAGAAGGGCTGCGGAGGCTGCCACAAGATCGGAGCGAAGGACGAGACCGGCTGGGATGAGTACCACTACGGCGTGGTGGGTTGTGACAACTGCCATACGAGACACAGATTCTCTGTAGAGGAGGCGAGAAGACCCGAAGCGTGTATGACATGCCATCAGGGCTTCGACCACGCCCAGTGGGAGATGTACTCGACCTCGAAGCACGGTGTGATCTACCTGACAGAGGGTGACGACTGGGACTGGAGCGCGCCCTTAAGCGACGCGAAAACTAGTTACACGGGTCCCACGTGCCAGATGTGCCACATGGGTGGCGGAGACCACAATGTCATCACTTCGTGGGGATTCCTTGGCGTCAGGGTCGAGGAGCCTGACGAGGAATGGGCAGAAGACAGAGCATCTGTCCTGAAGTCATACGGTGTGCTTGATGCTGATGGGAATGCGACGGCAAGGTTCGATCTCATCGGTCCTGCAAAGCTTGCAAGGCTCACGATGGACGAGTGGAACGCACCCAGAGAGGAGATGATCGCAGTATGCGGCGACTGCCACTCAGAGAAGTTCGCAAGGACTTCGCTTGAGGAGGGTGACCAGATGCTCCGAGAAGCTGACCGGGTCTATGCGGAGTCGGTCGAGATAGTTTCCGCACTACATCGCGACGGCATTCTCCCTGAGCCGGATTACATCGATGAACTCCCGTCCTACCCATATCCTGATGTTCTCAGGTTATACGATCAGTCACACACGATTGAGGAGGATCTATGGGTTATGTGGAGTGGGATCCCCGGGTACCGAGCTCGA
>JGI12150J12686_102744_pt1 | contig 34807 bp, 36 predicted proteins | sample ANMFosRound1_FD_12686 | JGI IMG/M metagenome (IMG submission 12686)
TCGAGCTCGGTACCCGGGGATCCCACACCCGGAGATTGAGATATGCGGCACTGCACGGAACGGGCTTGAGGCTATCGAGCAGGTAAAGAAGCTGGAGCCGGACGTGGTCACACTGGATGTCGAGATGCCCAAGATGGATGGGCTAACCGCACTCGGTCACATCATGCACGAGTGTCCTGTGCCTGTTATCATGTGCAGCACACTGACTCAGAAAGGTGCCGATGCTACATTTACAGCGCTCGACCGCGGGGCAGTTGACTACGTCCAGAAGCCGTCCGGTGCAATCTCACTGGACGTACGTAAGGTTCAGTCCGAGCTGATCGGCAAGATAAAGGCAGCTGCGCAGGCGAAGATCAGAAAAAAGACGCATGTCGGAAACAAGAGACCGGAATCGTTGAAGTACACGCCGAAATCAAAGACGAAGATAATTGCGATCGGGACGTCAACCGGCGGACCCTCTGCACTCGCGGAGGTCATTCCTCGTTTTCCTGCAAACACACCACCAATGTTGATCGTGCAGCACATGCCTGCCGGTTTTACAAAGACGTTTGCTGAGAGACTGAACGCCGAATCACAGATCACGGTCAAGGAGGCGAGTGCCGGTGATGAGATCAAGCCAGGGCTTGCGCTGCTTGCCCCGGGGGATTATCACATGACCGTAGGGAAAGATGGCAGGGTGCATCTGAACAAGAACCCGAAGACCCATGGCGTGCGACCCGCTGTCAATCCGATGATGATCACTGCGTCAGAGGTCTACAAATCGGGGATGGTCGGGGTCATCATGACCGGAATGGGGCGTGACGGCACGGACGGCATCGTCGCGATCAAGAATAACGGGGGCGCCACGATTGCACAGGACGAGGAGTCTTGCGTGGTATACGGTATGCCGCAGGAAGCATACAAAACAGGCAAAGTGGATCGGGTGGTGTCGCTATCACAGATACCTGTAGAAGTACTGCGAAAATGTTAATATAATTCGATTGAGAATATTAATTGGGGTAATTACAATGGATATGTCCGAATATAAGGGGGAGTTCGTAAATGAAGCAAGAGAACATCTCGAGATATTGAATCAGTCGCTCCTCGATTTAGAGCACGACCAGTCCAACACAGATCTTTTGAATAACATCTTTCGAGCAGCGCATACTCTGAAAGGTTCATCAGCAACGATGGGTTACACGAACGTGAACACGCTCACACACCGGATGGAGAACGTGCTCGATGCGATCCGCCAGGGTGTGGCTGAGGCGACATCAGCGACGGTGGACGCACTCTTCGATTGCTTTGATACGCTCGAGATCATGATCGATGCGATCGATGCCAATGACGTGAGTGATGTTGATGTCTCCGAACTGGCGAGCCGGCTGGAGGCTCTGTTGACTGAAGGTGCAAAGACGGGCACAGAAGCTGCCGATGTTGCAGAGACCGCCGCGACTGCAGAGACCATTTCCGATGAGGCTGCGTTGCAGGAAGTGCATGAGGTGGATGCAGAGGTTCCGCAGGAGCCTGAAAGCCCGCAATCACCCGGTGAGCATGAGCAGGTCACAGCGTTCACTGAGGATGAGATGGGCGCTGCATCCGATGCAGCGAACCGCGGCATCTCGGTATTCAAACTGAGTATTGCACTCGAAGATACGTGTGCCCTGAAGTCGGTTCGCGCGGTGATGATCCTGAAGTCGATAAGCGAACATGCGGACATTCTTGCAACAACGCCTGATGCGGAGGGTATTGAGGATGGTGAGTTCGGTCGCGGCTTTGATGTGATCATCGGCACGAGCGAGACTGGTGATATGGTCAAAGAAGCAGTCGAACGTGTGAACGAGGTCGAACAGGTCGGCATACTTGCACGGGAACCGGATACACAGCCAGCGGCTGATGCAGCCGTATCCGGTACAACTGATACAACTGATACAACTGATACAGTCGGTGAAACTAACACATCAGGGGAGATCGCATCCGCGGAAGTCGCGGCTCCGCCACCACCACCAACAGCAGCAGCATCCTCAAAGAAGCCAGAGGTCGTAAGAAGCGTTCAGAGTGTGCGGGTCAACATCGAGAAACTGGATGCGCTTGTCAACATGGTGGGCGAGCTCGTCATCAACAAGATCAGGCTTCTACAGATCCAGTCGACACATCGGATCAAGGAATTGGATGAAACGGTGTCGAATATCGACAGGCTGACCAACGATCTGCGCGATGAGGTAATGGAGATGCGCATGGTGGCTGTTGCTCAGGTCTTCAACCGGTTCCCGAGAATGATTCGCGACCTTGCCAAGAAGAAGGGTAAGGATATTGATCTGGTCGTCATAGGAAAAGAGATTGAACTTGACCGGACCGTGCTGGACGAGGTCGGAGAGCCGCTCGTTCACCTGCTCAGAAACTGCGTTGACCATGGCATCGAACCGCCTGAAGTGCGGACGAGTGCGGGAAAGGCGGGGGCGGGTGTGATCACGCTGGCCGCGCGCAGGCAGAAGAACCATGTTGAGATCGAGGTTTCTGATGACGGTTTCGGAATGGATCCTGACAAGCTGCGTGCGAAAGCAATCGAGAAAGGCATCATAAGCCCGGAAGAAGCTGAGGTGATGAGTGATGAGAATGCATTATTACTGATCTTTGCACCAGGGTTCTCCACAGCAGAGACCATAACCGATATCTCGGGAAGGGGTGTCGGCATGGATGTTGTGAAGACGAGTATCGAAGCACTCGGCGGTACTGTCAACATCAAATCCGACCTCGGTTGCGGAACCACGGTCACGTTACAGTTGCCGCTCACAATGGCGATCATCCAGACGCTGCTTGTCGAGGTCGGCGGCACAGTTTACGCAGTTCCGATCAGTAGCGTCCTTGAGACTATCTCGGTTATGCCGGATACGATCCGGACGATGGGTACGCAGAAACTAACAACGCTCAGAGGGAACGTGCTTCCACTTGTCTGGGTGCATGACCTCTTCGGCATATATTCCGAGAACGGGCACGACGAGGTTGTTGCGGTGGTGGTCGATCGCGGAGGGCAGCATGTCGGGCTGGTCGTGGATTCGCTGATCGGACAACAGGAGATTGCGATCAAATCGCTCGATGGTGTGCTGGCAGGAATCAAAGGGTTCGCAGGCGCAACCATCCTCGGTGACGGACGAGTGATCATGATTCTGGATGTTGCCTCGATGGTGTGAGCGATGCCTGATATCGTCAAGGTTGCAATGGCTGACCTAAAGGTAGCCCGCGACCCGGCGGTACTGATCACGATAGGGCTTGGATCCTGCATAGGAATCGCGCTGTACGATCCGGTGGTGAAGGTCGGCGGGCTTGCACATATCATGCTCCCGACCAGCAAACGGGTCACTGGTGGTAACGGCAGCAATCCGATGAAGTATGCGGATACCGGAATCGAGATAACTCTCAGGAAGATGGTTGCGATGAGTGCGGTTAAGAGGCGCATAACAGCCAAGATCGCTGGAGGTGCGCACATGTTCTCCTGTGTGAAGGAGTGTAGTTCATTTCTTAAGATCGGTGATAACAACGCCGCCGCTGTTAAGGAGAAACTCTCGAGGGAGGGGATAAAACTGATGGCATCGGACACGGGGAAGGACTACGGCAGGACCGTGGAACTGCACACCAAAGATGGGAGTTACGTCGTAAAGACGATTGCGAAGGGATCAAAGGTGATTTGAGATGCACGAATTCGAGGAAATGAAGAAGAAGATATCAAAGGACAAGAACTTCAGTTGTGCTCAGTACAAGGATCCATATCTGAAGCGGAGATTTGCGATCAGGATGCGTGCCACGGCTACGAAATCGTACCGTATGTATATGGAGTTGCTTGACACGAATCCGGAGGAATACCCAATCCTGTTGAACGTCCTGACCGTGAACGTCACCGAGTTCTTCAGGGACACAAGCGTCTTTGAGGAGGTAAAACGCGTTCTGGGGATCGCGATCAAGGCAAAACAGGAGGCTCATCGAAATTCCATGCGCATCTGGAGTGCGGGCTGTTCGAATGGGTCAGAGGCGTACACGATAGCGATGCTCTCAGATCACATCCTTGGAACAGAGACCAACAGTTTCAAGGTCAGTATCTATGCAACCGATATCGATGACGGTTCCTTGAAGAGGGGCAGGGACGGGATATACAAACCCGATCTTCTGAAGGGTGTCAAGAAACCATACCTGCAGAAGTATTTCAACGAAGTCGAGGGCGACTATCAGGTGACTAACGCAACCAAAAATATGGTTACGTTCAAGAGAAATGATCTGATCAACGAGCGACCGCTTCCGATGATGGATATGATATTCTGCAGAAACGTTGTGATATACTTCTCACGAGAGCTGCAGGAGAAGCTCTTCATGAACTTCTACAGATCATTGAATGATGGCGGTTATTTTGTCATGGGGAAGACCGAGACACTGGTCGGCGAAGCAAGAGATAAATTTATACCAGTGAATAATAAAGAACGAATCTACCAGAAGTTAGTGAAGTAATATTATGGCACAGGAAAAGGTTGTCACATGGTTGGAGGGAAAGCTTTTCTTCGTGGATACCTACGCCGCGCGAGCGAACTGGGTGCCATGCAAGGTTGTGCTGACCTACGGCGGAATCTGGCTTATGTACGGCAACGAGAAGAGGGGTGTCCCCTTAGCATCGATTGCCAGTCTCGGAAGAGAGGTCTCAAAGAAACTGATAGGCAATGTTCCGGACTATCTCTCGATTGCGTATGTCGTCGCGGGCAAGGAGACGACAGTTGCAATCACCGGACAGTCTGCGCAGCTCAAGAAGCTGAAAAAATACATAATGTTTCTGCAACTCAACAAAAAACCAGTGTACATACTCCACCCGGCAAAAGTTGGGGGCGCAATCCAGGACAAGGTCTCGTGGGAGCAGGGAATCTTAAACGTCGTGTGGACGCCGGGCGGCGCAGCCGACAAACTCGTTATCCAGCGCAAGTCGGGAAACGTCGAGATTGCCATGGGCGAAATCGAGATGATACAGACCGAGAACCAGAAGATCAATGGAAAGCCGCAGACGATTGCAAATATAAAACATTCCGACGCTAACAACGTCTATAATACGTTCATACTTGCAGGAATTCAGAATTCGCTCATCGAATACATCAACGATCACCTGAAGGAACAGGGTGTAATATCCGGGCATGAAGACGGTGAGGCGGGCGGCGGGGGTGGCGGTGACGCCGCGCTCGAGGGACTTGAGGACGAGATACTGGTCGCGCTCTATTCCGGCGTATCCGCGCTCGAGGTGCCCACCTTCATGGACGGCGCAGATGTGGATCAGGTCGAGGAGATCTACGACAAACTGATATCGTACGGACTCGTGGAACTGGTTCGCCTCAGGAAGGATGTCAAACTGACAGCGAAAGGTAGAAATATAGTGAACAAGAAAATGCAGATGTAGGGAACAAAGGAGGGGTTAGTATCGCAAACATAATGCTTGTGGACGACTCGAAGTTCATGCGGGCTCTCTTGAAGAAAGTTCTGGCGAGTGCGCATAACATCGTGGGAGAAGCAGAGAACGGAGTAGAGGCGGTCGATATGTATGAGCAATTGTCTCCGGACATTGTGCTGATGGATATCGTGATGCCACACATGGACGGAATACTTGCAACGAGCAACATCGTGGGCAAGCACACTGATGCAAAGGTCATCATGTGCACGTCTGTTGGGCAGGATGAGAAGGTGAAGGCTGCAATCAAAGCCGGCGCCAAAGGGTATATCACAAAGCCATTTCAGGGACCAAGCGTCCTGAAGGAAGTCGAGAGTTTACTGGGTCAATAATCATGATCGGAATGGAAACCCTCAGAGAGCTGAAGAGGCTCGGAGATCAGAGCGCGGAGATGGCGGTCGAATCGCTTGCCGAGATGACCGCGATGGAGGTTGTAATGGAGGTCTCTGCCGTCAACCTGACCGAGGTTGAACAGATTCCTGCAATGATCGGCATAACCGAGGATGCCATAATCGGGCTCTTTGTGCGCTTCACTGGTGAACTTCCGGGATCGGTTCTGACACTGATCTCGATTCCGTCCGCTCAGAAGCTTGCCGACATCATGCTTGCGGGCATGGGTGACGAGCCAGCCGAGGGCGAGGTGCTCTCTGAGATGCAACAGTCAGCGGTCGAGGAGATCGGAAACATCATCACATCATCGTTCATCGATGTCTGGGCAAACGCGTTCACTACGGCACTCACCCAGACACCACCCGCGTTCGTGTGCGATTATGTTCCATCGGTAATCGATGCCGCGCTTGCGAGAGCATCCGAGAAAGGAGATTTCGCTGTGGTCTTCAACAGTGCAATTCACATCACTGACCAGGACATCGACTGCCACATTCTGGTGCTTCCTGATCCTGACAAGATGCAGATGATGTTTGATAGTATGGAGTGAGTTATGGTCGAACTTGAAAATCTTGAAACATTGAAGGGGATGGGGGATAACAGTGCAGCAATAGTTATGGAGTCGCTTTCTGAGATGCTTTGTATGGAAGTTGAGATGGATGTCTCAGCCGTTCATGTGGATACGATCAAGAGCATTCCGGCGGTCCTTGAACTGCCCAATGGTGTGATTGTTGGGGCTTCTGTGGGCTTTTCCGGAGATATTGCAGGAACAGTGCTCACGATTCTCTCTGTTGAGAGTGCGCGCAAGATGGCTGACATCCTGCTCGCAGGAATGGATGAGGAGGAGCCAACGGGTGTTTTAACCGAGATGCAGGAGTCTGCGATACTTGAGATCGGCAACATACTGACATCACCGTTCATCGATGTGATGGCAGATGCTACATCCATGGTGTTGACGCAGAGTCCGCCATCGATTGCGTGTGACATGCTGAGCGCTCTGATCGATCAGTCCATGGATGGGTCTCAGATAAGCGATTTTGCAATCGTCTTCAACAGCGCGCTGCATGTCGTGAATCAGGACATCGACTGCAACATCCTGATGCTGCCGGATCCTGACAAGATCGAGCTGTTATTCAAGAGTCTGCAGCATCCTTAGCATCATCACCGCACAGCAGTTCCTGCAGGAGCCTCGCGCTCCGGCACAAGCAGGATCGCACCATCCGAATCGGAATCCGCGGCAAGGAGCATGCCCTCGGATCTGACGCCAAAGAGCGTTGCCGGCAGCATGTTTGCGAGAACCACAATCCGCATCCCTATGAGATCGTCCGGCTTGTGAGTCTCCGCAATCCCTGCGACGATCTGACGATTTCTGCCCTCGCCGAGATCGACTGCGAGCTTCAGCAGTTTCTTCGATTTCTTGATCGGTTCCGCCTGCAGAATCGTTCCGACGCGGATATCCAGCTCTGAAAACTCCTCATACGTGACGTGTTTCTTCTTTGTCGCCATTCGGACCCGTTCATCAAGAATTGCATCCATCTCCTTGATCGTTTTGTCCTCAATCTTTGCGAAGAGCACGGTAGGCTTCGGAAGCGGCTGTCCTGCCGCAATTTCTTCGGTTGCTTCGTTATAATGCATATCTACGAGTTCTGTTTCCATTCCGAGCTGCTTCCATGCATCACCTGCGATTGTGGGGATCACGGGCTCAAATAGGATTGCGAGCGCTTTTACGATCTGAAGGCAGTTCATAACCACATTTCCCGCGGCTGCTTTGTCCGTTTTCACGAGCTTCCACGGTTCATTTGACTGGAAATAGGAATTGCCGAACGATGCAAGGCTCATTGCAGAATCAATTCCGCGTTTGAACTCGTAGTCGTTGAATGCCGCAATCACCGCATCTCTCACATCGGTAATCTCCTGTATGACATCCGAACCGATTTCCCCCTCGGGAACCTCGCCAAAATTCTTCTGCGCGAAGAGGAGCGTTCGGTAGATGAAGTTGCCGAGCGTTCCCACGAGTTCGTTGTTCACCTTCTCCTGAAAAACCTTCCACGAGAAGTTCAGTTCCTTCGTATGCGAGGTGTAACTTGCGAGATAGTACCTGAGAAGGTCGGGATGGAATCCGTGGTCAAGATAATCGTCGTTCACCCAGACAACGTATCCCCTGCTCTTTGAGAATGTCTTATCCCCGATCTTAACCATTCCTGATGCAACAACGGCTCTCGGAAGCGTATATCCCGCGCCCTTGAGAAGAGCGGGCCAGAAGATGCAGTGGTGGTAGATTATGTCCCCGCCTATGAAGTGGATGATATCGGTGTCGCCGTCGGGGTTCATCCAGTACTCCTTCCAATCCACCCCGTTCTCGTTTGCCCACTCCTCTGTAAATGAGATATAGCCGATCGGTGCGTCCACCCAAACGTAGACGACCAGATCCTCATGACCAGGAAACCTGACGCCCCACTCAAGATTTCTGGTGATGCACCAGTCATTCAGTTTTTTATTAATCCATCCCCGCGCATAATTCCTCGCGTTCGATGTTCCGCCGAGTGTATCGAGATAATCTGAAAGAAATCCGCTAAATTTGGACAATTTGAAGAAGAAGTGTTCCTGCGATCTGAATTCTGCCTTGCTCCCGCATATCTTGCAGACCGGTTCCAGAATCTCTCCTGGTTCGAGATGCTTGCCGCAGCCCTGATCACACTCGTCGCCCCGCGCAACAGAGCCGCAGTCGGGGCAGACCCCTTCGACGTACCGGTCTGGCAGAGACCGTTTGCATGTCGGGCAGTATGCGAGTTCGATATTCTGTGAAAAGACGTAATCGTTCGAGATCAGCGCGTTCACGATCTCGGTTGTGCGGTTGTGGTTTGTCTCTGATTCCGTGCTTCCGAATTTATCGAAAATGATATTTAGTGACTTGAATGTCTGATCAAAGTGATCGTGGTACTGTTTCACGAGTTCGGTCGGCGTTATCCCGAGTTCTTCGGCATTGATCACGATCGGCGTCCCATGTGCGTCGGATCCACACACAAACGTCGTGTCCCTGCCCTCTTTCCGAAGCGACCTCACGAATATGTCTGCCGGAATATATGTTCTGAGATGCCCGATGTGCGCCGGACCGTTCGCATAAGGGAGCCCGCATGTGACAAGTGTTCTTTTTTGCATCTGGAGTGGTTTTTGGGGTTTGGGTGATATATTTCTTATGGTTGCGGGGGGCTTATATGGGAACTGCCGCGGATCGTCACGCTCGTCGTAATAGACTTTCAATCGCCACATTGATAATTTTGGCTCTTCGCTGTTTTGTATGGGCAATACAATACCCCCAGACTCTCATTCCATTCGTGATAAAACTTGCACATAAACATAGGGGGTCAAAATGATGTTGGATGTGTAGGTTACTAAAATCACCCCGCAGTGCCGCATTCTACTTTTATGCGTTGGATATGGGGTCTATGAACCGTCCTGCAAATTGTTGATTCACAATCATTATGATTTACTGTCAACTACTTGAATTTTTCCATCCTGAGTCAGTGCTGACGCAGGAGGGATGTGTGATGATTGAGCGGTGGGTGGGGTGATGGCTGATGGGGCGTAGTTGAGGTGATGCGGGCGTGCGGGGTGCCAGTTAATGTTATATAGATGTGCGTTGGTTGGATGAATAGCGTCTTGGATGTGATCATTATGAATGAATGTAACCAAACCGGTGAATATAATGCTGTTTTGCGAACGAAGATGTGTGTACACGTGCGTATACTTGCGATCATGGCGCTCGCAGCCGCCGCGGTGCTCGTGGTGAGTGCTGGCGTGGGTGCGGCTGCGACGACGTGGTATGTGGATGATGACGGCGGCGATGGGGTCGATTTCACGAAGATACAGGATGCGGTGAATAATGCAAGTGCAAGGGATACGATTTATGTGTACGACGGGGTGTACAATGAACACGTGGCAATCTCCGCATCAATAACGCTATCAGGGCAGAGCGAAAGTGGTGCAGTGATCAATGGCGGCGGAAGCGGTAACTGCGTGCAGGTAAGTTCTGCGGATGTTACGATAAATGGATTTACGATCACCAACGCCAGCGGATATGGGATTTATGCTTCTTATTCAGACGTGGATATCAAGAACGTCACGATCACTTGCAACGGCGGTTATGGGATTTACTTCTATTATGGTAAGAGTTTCACGCTTAGAGACTGTACGATCGATAGAAATCAGGGCGGCATAACATACGCTGGATATGCCACTGGCGATGCTGTTGCGGAGGATAACACCATCACCAATAATGTTGGTCATGGACTAGCGATCTGCCTTGTTGAAGGGAAGCGTGCTACTGGTCAGGAACAATAAAATCGGTAACAATGCCGGAGCTTCCAGTGACGGGATATACGTCTATATACAGGGCACAGGTGGGGTGATGGATATTGAGAACAATCCGGTTACAAATAGTGGAAGACGCGGGATTTATCTTAGGGGTGTTCGGACTGGCTCCACCATCGCAAACTTTACTGTTCGTGATTCCGGCACACATGGACTCCGTGCTGAATTGTCAGATGTGAACATCGAGAATGTCACGATCACTGGCAGCGGTGGTTATGGGATTTACTTCTATTATGGAAAGGGTTTTACGCTCAGAAACAGCACGATTGACGGGAACCGTGGTGGTATGACCTGCGAGGGGTATGCCACTGGCGATGCTGTTGTGGAGGATAACACCATCACCAATAATGTCGGTCATGGGACGGCAATCAGTCTCGTTGAAGGGAAGAGTGCCACTGTTCAGAACAATAAAATCGATAACAATGCCGGAGCTTCCAGTGATGGGATATATGTCTACATACAGGGCAAGGGCGGAGTATCCACCATCGAGAACAATCTGGTCGAAGATAGCGGGCGGTACGGGATTTATCTGACCGGAGCAACGAATTCAACCATTTCCGGCAATAATATCTTGAAAAACAGTTATGGAATGCGTTTGTATTCTTCGTCGAATGTCACAGTCTTCCATAACAACTTCATCAAGAATGCCAATTATAACGCTAACGATGATGACAAGCCCAATTCATGGGATGGTGGCTACCCCACTGCCGGGAACTACTGGAGCGATCACGTCGGTGCCGATAATCTCATGGGACCGGGGCAGAACCAGTCCGGTATCGATGGTATCATCGACACCCCGTACCCGGTTCAGGGCGGAAGCGGTGTGGATCGGTACCCGCTTGTGGATCAATGGTCACTAAAGGGTGACCTCAACAGCGACCACCGTCTTACCCCCGCCGATGCAGTGATTGCACTCGAGATTGCAGCCGGCAGCCGCATGTATGATGCTGATACGCTCGCAGCCGCGGACGTGAGCGGCGACGGATGTGTCACCTCGCTCGATGCGCTCATGATCCACAAGGCTGCGGCTGGCAACATGGAATTATAAGTGGACAGCCACCGCGAGGTTACCGAGGTCGTAGAGAGCACAGAGAGCGGATCGGGGTGTAGAAAAGCCATCTCTGTGTTCTCTGTGGCAGAAAATTACAAAAAACAGATAATAAAAGTTTTTAGACACAGATTAACGCGTATTACACGAATTTAACCAATCCGATCTTTTCTATGGCAGGTATCTGATTTACCACAACTTACCGGGCACATTCTCGAAATGAGTAGGATGCGTGGAATCGCTTACAACGATCATTTAACTGACATTCCGCACGTGTTTTTGCAAAAAGATCTATTTTTTGTAAATGGCGAATAGTGGCTATTGCTTGTGATTTTAGGTTTTTGAAGATAATAGATTTATTAAAGTACATATTTTTTACATAAATATGTAAAGCATCCACTGTTGAAATTGGGTGGGTTGTGCCACCACAGTATAAAAATAATATTTTTTAGATATTTAAAACCGCTATCGGTAGAAATTATGGGAAATAAATGCCGACCTGCGGAATGTCAGATTTAAGATCCTCTTCGATCTCTTCCATCTCAACTTTGGGGATTATATTTTAATCCGATAATCGCCTGCTTGCGCCCCATTTCTCCCCGGTTCTCCTCCATTTTCCCGCAATCCTGAAATCCTCCCGCCTTCCAAAACCACTATCGAGCGACCTCATCATCACCCAACCAAAACCCGCTTTTTTTGCCTTTGTATGTGTAAGGTTTTCACAAAAAAAGAAGCATTTATAAGCAATGAACTGCAATATTTCCCTACACATACAGCTCCTATAACAATGGCATGGAATATCACGTGGCGCAAGCCACATAAGAAAAAGTATGGCTACCTGAAGAAGTCATATCGGATAAACGGAAGGGTGTTGACCGAGGAGATCTACATCGGTCCGGATGAAGTTGCGACGAAGATCCTCACCGATCTAGCAACCAGGGAACTGATCGACGAGACCGATATAACTTACAGCGGCGAGACGATCCTCGAAAAAATAACGAGCACCCTGTTCTTCGAAGACATTTTAATCGAGTACACTGGAGACGAACGGGCAAGTAGAGCACTTAAAAACGTCATCATCCTGATGACCCTGTTTAAGGAGAGTAAACGAAGACTTTTCCTGAAACGGCTGGATAAGTCGATACTCAAGAACTCTACCGACATAAAATATCTGGAAGAGGTCTACGAGCTCATGAATTTAGTCTACAAGTGCCTTGGAGATATCATGTACGATCTGCTCAAAAATGCTATTAAACAGCACAAGATCAGTCTTAAGTACTTGATGGTGGATGCCACTCGTTTTAAGGTTTATAAAGATGGTGAAACGGGGTTAATCAAGTTCGGTTACAGCGCGCAGAAACGAAGGGATATACCACAGGTCAATCTCGTTCTCGGGGTAAATGAGCAGCAGATACCATTTTTCGTCAGTGCACATCCCGGAAATACGTCCGATGTCACTATGTTCGGTGATTTCCTGAAAACGATGCGATCGAAGTATCAGATATTGAACGACAGTGTTGAGCACAAGATCGTAATTATGGATCAGGGAAATGTGAACGAAGAGACAATCAGATATCTGCGGTGGCTCATCCGGTATAATTTCCATTTCCTATCAATGGTACGATCGAGTAGCGTCGGGCGTTTCACGAAGAATCTGGATAAATCGGAGATGGAATTGATATACACAAGGGAGATTACAAAAAATAAGGAGACACGAATTTATGGAAAGCTGGTAGAAGCAGAAGTTTATGGGCGGGTTTCCCACGTTCTGGTCTGTTACAATCCGGATGTTAAGCGGACAAAGAATAACAGTCTCGACAGAAGGGCGGAAATTGTGAAACAGAGGGTAGCATCACTTAATAAAAAGGGCGGGTCACTGGATGGTAAGTGCGATGTGGTTAATTCCTTGATAGCGAAGCACAGCCTCAAAAGAGCCATGGAGGTTATTAAACATGAGAAAGATGGGGCGATTGAACTTGTTGTGGACGAAGAGGATCTGGATAGTAGACGCGAGAAGTTTGGTTTCTTCGCGTTATTCACACACTGCGATATGACGCCTGTTGAGATGATAAAGGTGTACAAGAGCAGAGATGTAGTGGAAAAGGGATTTCAGGAGCTGAACACGGATTTCAGTGTCTGCCCGATACGCCATAGCGAGGATCGCCGGATTGAAACTCACACAATATTTACAGTGTATGGCTATTTCGTATCCTCTCTAAATCAGAGGGTAACTCGAAGAAGTGGAAGTATACTGAATCCTTGATGATGGTGTTAGTATTGTCATCTGACAAGCAATGAATCGCTATACCAATGGTTTTATCACATCACCCCGTTTGATAGAATACTATATATAATAGAAGAGTAAAGGTCGTCTTATGAATTTATCAGGGATCACACAAGCATTGGAAACGATAAATATCCGCCCAGATGAAATTCATGATGAACAATTATCAGAAACTTTCCGCATCCTTCTCCAGCTAATCGAAGAATTGAGTGGGCACGTCAAGAAATTAAAAGCAGAAAATCAGAAGTTGCGAGATGAAATCAGCCTGATGAAAGGAGAGCAGCCAAAACCAGACATTAAACCCTCCGGGAAGAAGCCAAACGTTGACATCTCTTCAGAAGAAGAAAGAAAACCCAAAAACACTCCTAAAAATAAGAAGTCGAAAACAAAAAAAGACAAGATAAAGATAGACCGTGTTGTTGTGTGTGAGGTGGATAAAGACATTCTGCCGGATGATGCGGTGTTCAAGGGTTATCAAGACGTGGTAGTTCAGGAAATCAAAATCATTACAGACAATATCGAATACAGAAAGGAGATTTACTACTCGCCGTCTCAAAATAAGACTTATATGGGAAAAACACCGTCTGAAATCAATGGAGAATTTGGTCCAGGTGTGAAATCCACGGTTTTCACGCTTAAACATGTTGCCAATGTGTCAGAACCAAAGATACACGAGTTCATGGACAATTTCAACATCCACATCGCCCCATCTACGATTTCTCGCATTCTTACGAAGAATAATGAGCTATTTCACCAGGAGAAAGCCGATATCTTCAGGGCAGGGATGCTTTCCACCGGTTATCAGCAGATGGATGACACCAGTTCCCGAGTCCATGGGCAGAACCACTATGCTCAGATCGTTTGCAACCCTTATTACACCGCTTATTTCACAACTCCGCGAAAGGATCGTCTGACCGTTCTTGATGTACTACGGGGTGACCCGGACGGAGAATCAAGGAGTTATTGCTTTAATGAAGAAGCTTTTGGCATGATGGCTGAGTTCAGACTTTCTAAAAAGTTAATTGGTCGGTTACACGAGCTAACTTCTGGTAAAACACTGGATGAATCACAGATGCAGGAGTTGCTTGATATAATCTACCCTACTCCCGACAAGGGCAAAAATAATCGAACAAGGATCATGGAAGCTGGCGCTATTGCAGCTTATCATCAACAAACCGACTTTCCAGTAATTCCAATACTTTTAACGGATGATGCACCCCAGTTCAAGCGTCTTACCTACGAACAGGCACTCTGTTGGGCCCATGACGGACGAAACTACAAGAAGTTGCATCCTGTGGTGCCAGTGCACCGTGAAAAACTCGAAAAGTTTCTGGGTAGGTACTGGGATTACTACGGGAAACTTCTGGAGTTTAAGGAAAGTCCAACTCCAGAGGAGGCTGAAGCAGCATCTGCTGAATTCGATGAGTTGTTTTCCACAAAAACCGGCTATCATGCTCTGGACGACCGGATCGCAAAGACTCTGGATAAGAAGTCGGAGCTCTTAATAGTACTGAAACATCCTGAAGTGCCTTTGCACAACAATGAATCGGAATTGGGGGCAAGAGCACAGGTCCGCAGGCGAGATGTGAGCCTGCACACCATGACCGAAGATGGTACAAAGGCTAACGACACCTTTTTAACGATTGTAGAGACTGCAAAGAAGTTGGGTGTGAGTGCGTATGAGTATATCCATGATCGAGTAAGCAAGCGTTTTCGCATGCCTTCGCTTGCGGAAACGATTGAAGCGAAGGGGGTTTTGGAGATGAACTATGATGCAGGTTGATGATAGTGTGGTGCGCGTGGGTGAATGAGCAAGTTGCTACGTGATTAGTGGTAGCTGGCACTCTGGTTTTGGTAATTTGGTGTATGACTGAACAGCAGTTTCAACTATAGGGGATATGGTGGTGCATGTCACCACTCTGGGACATTACCAATCAATTTGGAGAGGATACGCTATTTCTTTGTTTCCATATTGCGGGCGATTCTCAAGGGTGGCGGGGTGGAGTACTCGTTTCGTGAATTGCTCTACACGATAAAATCCGGGAGGTCTGTGGTTGGCTACTATGAGCATGAGCTGTGGAAGGAGAAACAACTTTACGTGAATCGCCCGATAAAGATGAGCGATGAGTTGGCTGAAATATTCAGAATCTTGAAAATCGAGGTGCCGCGGTACGATGTGAAGCTAGAACCTTACCCCTACAACGTGGAATAAATGCGAAATTGAGTATGTTTCGAGGGGTCGGCTGATAGCGGTTTTGGGTTGGATTTAGTCTTCGGTATTTTGGGATTTGGAGGATAATCGGGTGGCTGCGGCTGTTTTTTGGGTTTCCAAAGTTGAGTTCCATCCCGTACCTGATGTACACGCCTCTTTCACCAAGTTCCTGAAGAGCCGTTCGCACAGGAACTCCAATTATGGCAGCAGCATCCTGCATTGTTATCTTTCCCCCTCTGTAAAGAGCGGCAGCAACCCCGGATCCGTGCCAGCGTCTGAAATCTGATATATGGATCATGGATCTATCTTGACCCTGCCACATTACAGATAGCTCCTCCGCAAAACCATCCCATAGTTGCAGCGGACCCCACATCGAACTCGATTGTATTATAATCAAGAACATTATAACACTATTACAATGACAATGGGCAGGTACATCTCGCATCCGCTGATTACGAAGGACTTAATCGAGCAGCGTCTGTACCAGCTTGCGCTCACCTCCTCTGCGCTCAAAGGGTCGTGTCTGATCGTGCTGCCCACCGGACTCGGAAAGACGATCGTTGCATTGATGGCGATTGCAGCACGCATAGGCGACATCGGGGGCAAAGCCCTGATCCTCTCGCCAACAAAACCGCTCGTTGAGCAGCACTCGGAATTTTTCAGGCGGGCTCTTGTTGGCTGCACGGTTACAATGTTTACAGGGAGCGTTTCGTCCGACAAGCGGTCAGAGATGTGGAAAGAGTCGCAGGTCATCATCTCAACACCGCAGGTGATCGAGAACGATCTCCGGGCAAGGAGAATCGATCTTACGGATGTTACACATATCACATTTGACGAGGCGCACCGTGCGGTCGGTAAATACGCGTATGTCTACATCGCGGAGCGATATTTCAAGGACGCAGAGTCGCCACTGGTTCTTGGAATAACCGCAAGCCCCGGAAGCGAGCTCGAGACGATCGCTGAGGTCTGCGAGAATCTCCATATCGAGTCCGTCGAGGTGAAGGGCGAGACCGATTCCGATGTGATTCCGTATCTGCATGAGAAGGCGATCGAATGGGTGCGTGTTGATATCCCGCAGGGAATTATTGCGATGAAAGAGGCGATGGAGGCAGTGCTTGTGGATCGGTTCGAGAAGATGAGGGAACTTGGATTTGATACAACGATTAAGTCATCGAAGCGGGAACTACTTGACCTACAGAGCAGATTGCAGGCAGGGATCATCGGAGATAGTAACAGAGAGGCATTCTCCGCAATCTCGATTCTCGCAGAGATCTTCAAGATCAAGCATGCAATCGAACTCGGAGAGACGCAAGGAGTCGAGGCGCTCCGGAAGTATTTTGACCGCTTGAATGCGGAGGCACGATCGAAGAGCGGGAGCAAGGCAGCAAAACGCCTTATAATGGACCGGGAGATGCGCTCCGCAATTGCGATGCTTCCGGCATGTAGCGAGGAGCATCCGAAGCTGGACGAGGTGCGGAGAATCGTTTCTGATCAACTGCGCGGCAACCCTGATTCGAGGGTGATCGTCTTTACCAACTTCCGCGACAGCGCGGAGGTGGTGACAAACGCACTCAAAGACGTGGACAATGTCTCTGCGATCCGATTCGTGGGGCAGGCGAGCAAATACAAGGACAAAGGCTTAACACAGAAAGAGCAGGCAGAGATCATCGGCAAATTCCGAGCAGGTGAGTACAATACGCTGGTAGCGACATCGGTTGCCGAGGAAGGGCTTGATATCCCATCAACTGACCTTGTTCTGTTCTATGAACCGATTCCTTCAGAGATACGCACGATTCAGCGGAAGGGACGGACCGGAAGAAAGCGTGCAGGAAGAATCGTCGTTCTGATCGCCAGGGGATCAAGAGACGAGGCGTCTTACTGGATCAGCGCACGGAAGGAGTCAAAGATGCTGAAGACGATGTCGGCGATGCGTAAATCGGAATCGGTTTCACATGCCCCGGGATGGAAACAGAAGCAAGTACAGGCGCAGGAACAGAACCAAAAGCAACTCGGCGAGTTCTCAGGAGAAGGTCTGGTCGTCTATGCCGATTACAGAGAAGCCAGATCCGGTGTATCCGATGCCCTCGAGGCGATGGGTGTCAGTGTTGTCATGCAGAGGCTCGAGATCGGAGATTATGTGCCAAGCGACAGGGTCGGAATCGAGCGGAAGACGACAGCCGACTTTCTGACGTCGCTCATCGACAGGCGGCGCGAACTCTTCGGGCAGATCGCAGACCTCGCACGGACGTTTGAGAGACCGCTTCTGATAATTGAGGGGCACGACCTCTATGGGCAGAGGCAGATTCATCCGAATGCGGTGCGTGGTGCGCTCGCAACGATTGCAATCGACTTTGGCGTGCCCATCATCATGAGCGGGGATGATAACGAGACCGCTGCGATGATTGCGGCAATCGCCAGAAGGGAGCAGCAGGACAATAAGCGTGAGGTTGCGCTGCACGGCACACGGTCGGCGATGATGCTTCCGGAGCAGCAGGAGTACGTCGTCTCCGCAATCTCGAATATCGGACATGTTGTTGCAAGGAATCTGCTCAAGCATTTCGGAACGGTCGCGGCGGTGATGAGCGCGAGTAGGGAGGAGCTCATGACGGTGGAACTGGTCGGACCGAAGACCGCTGACCGGATACGAGAGGTCGCCTCAGGGGAGTACAAGGGGTGAAGGTGAATAGCTTCAAGAAGACCGCGTCCACGATGCTTGTGGACTTCAATTCGTTCTATTCTGGCACAGAGCGCACAGAGGTTACAGGGATGCTTCTTTGTACCCCCAACCCCCTCTCTGTTGCAGCCACAGAGTTCCAAGCGAGAAGAAGCTGCCGTTAGCGACCACAAAAAAATCCTTTATCTATACAATCCGCGTACCCACATCCCCGATCAGATCGAACGTCATGTAATCCACGATCTTGAGCAGCTTATTTCTGGCATCAGAGTCATCAAACGGCTCCAGAATCCGCTTCGAGCAATCGACATGGTGCCGCACCTCTTGTATTGAGATATCCAGCGCATCGCTGTTTGGGATTATGTGTGGAAGCGTTACTGCGGCGTTCTCGGACTTCTTTTCATGCTGAAGCTCCTTGTACTCGAGGATATCATCAACAATCTGGTATGCCATGCCAAGGTGCATCCCGAATTCGGCGCACTGAAAAACGGACTCTGCGGGCGCTCCACTGATCCTGCTGCCCATGCATGCCGATGCGGCAAATAGCGATGCCGTCTTCTTGCTGATGCACTTAAAATAATCACCCTCTGAAAACTCGGTCTCGTTGCTGGCGACATCAATCGCCTCACCCTCGGACATGGACATGCCCGCACGCCCGAAGTCCTGAATAACTGCCTGATCATACTTTGAGATCAGTTCAATCGATTTCGAGATCAGAAAATCTCCGCAGAGGATCGCAGCAGCCAGTCCGAACTGCTTGTACACGCTCGGAACGCCCCTGCGCACGAGCCCGACATCCAGTATGTCATCATGGATCAGCGAGGCTGAGTGGATCAACTCGATTGCAAGTGCTGCATCGGTGCACTCGTCCGCGTCGCCGCCAAAGAGTTCGGATGTGAGGATAAGAATGATCGGGCGGATTCGTTTGCCCCCCGAGTCAAATACGTGGCGAACGACACGCTTCAGACCGGACTCCTCGCGATCATCCATCAGACTGGTGATTGCACCATTAATCAATCCGTACTCGTGCCAGTCGGTGATCATCGGTATGCCTCTGTGCTATTGAATGGATTTAAGCGTTGTGTCGAGCGTCGCGTTCTCGGTCTCATACTTCGACGGGCACTCGGACAGAAGCCGATGTGCTTCTATGGTGCGGTCAGGTAGCATCGTTCCGGTAACGGTCACAGGCATCCCGTTCTGCAGATTCACAGGCTGGTGCTCCCCGTAACTGACATTTACATCGTTGTATCCATCAGTCATTGTAAATGTCACAATTGAGCCGTTATCGGTCAGGCAGAGTGTCCCGGTCTTCACCTCGCCATCCACGCATACCGTCTTCCCGATGTGCGCATCCGTGAGCTCACCGACCGCGAGCGTACCCTGAAGATCAACACCCCACAACCCGACCACCAGAACAACGACGATGGTTGCGGATGCAAAGAGTGTTTTCCGCATCTTATCCATGGGTGCCCTGACTCCCCCCTGTTTCCGGTATTTTTGATCTTTTTGGTAATCGTGATTTTGTGAAGAACAGGTATGCGGTGTAGAGCCCGAGCCCGAGCCACACGATTCCGAATGCGGACAGCAGATAATTCATAGTCTCTATGGGGGGGTGGTCATCTTAAATATTTGCCGCATCAGGTTTGTAGGACTTTTGTATGTGCAAAATGGCGTTCGCGAGTCCGGCATTGGATTGGGGTATGCCAGACACAGACAGAAATTACCTGGTTCTGACGTTTTCTGTGGTCGCTAACGGTAGCTCCCTCGCGTATGCAAAAAACGCGGGCGCATCTCTCTCAACTTTGCGTCTCTCTCAACTTTGCGACCTTGCGTTATATCAGAGGAACGCAAAGACGCGATGACGCAAGGGCGCAAAGATTGGAAACCACAGAATCCATCAGAATCAGAAAAATGCTATTTTATTTTTCTGCAAGCCCTAAATGGGGCATCGGTGCAGAAGAGCCATCCTGAGATAAAACATGGAGAATAAAACCACAGAGGACACGGAGGGCACAGAGAGTCATAGAGAGATGTTACCTGTTTTAAGATGGGATTTGCGAGTAATGGTCCATAAGAAAACTCTGTGTTCCTCTGTGATCTCTGTGGTTAATTATCTATAAAAAATAATAAAGAATTTCATCACCGTGACTCACCCCGGTCGGGTCACCTTGATTTCCAACTACCCGCACGAAATAGCGAAGAGCCCGCAATCGTCTATTGCAACGATACAAAGACACTCTCTTCGAGACCCCCACATCTCACGGAATGCTCTCCAGATAACTCCGCTGCCTCATATATACGACATTCACGCCACAATCACGCAATCGTCTCAGCAGCTCGGAATCATTCGTGAATACTGCGGCACCAATCTCGATTGCAAGCCTGAGAATCGCGCAATCAACATCCCCAACGGTCTCGATTGTCTGGAATCCGGATATCAGGGATAATGCGACGCGAGCGGCGTTTCGATCGACACCGTGCCCGGACGATGCAATTCCCTTGAGCTCGCGCACAACCCCTGAGGGGACGAGACACTCGTCATAATTGAGTGACGAGAGTTCTGAGAAGATGTCGACACCAAACTGAACAGGAACCATCAGCGCATTGGTGTCGAGAATGATCTTCATTTAATTGTTATCCTGCTTCCTGTCATTCGGTCAGTTCGCCAACCCCGATCAGACGCCATCTGGAGCCAACACGTCTCGATATCGCAACCTGCGATCCGATCTCTGCGCATACCGGGCGCTTCAGCCTGACCGTAGCCGCGTCACTGCGTGCACTTGTGACAGCACCAACAGTAGTTGCAGTTCCGATGCTCAGCATCAGCGGCTCGCTTGCGTGGATGGGTTCGACCTTTGACTTGTCGCTTGACCCAACGACCCACTTGAGAAGCGTGGTTTTCATGGTAAATGAGTCCCAGACCGGTGGTAGTGTCCCTGGCTTGCCAGCGACCTGCCCGGTGAGCTGGTCACTCTTGGTCATCGCCGGGTCCAGCGTTGTACCGATTGCGAGGAGTCCGCCGGGTGTTGCTTTCTTCTGCTTCTTACCACCGGAGATTACGTTTGAGATGCGTGTTGTGATCGGTAACCACTTGACACCGCCTATCTGCTCAAGTCGCCGCCCCGGACTGATCTCAATATCGTCGCCAACACGCAGGCTGCCCTGACTGAGTGTGCCGCCGATGACACCGCCTATCAGCTTATCGGGCGGGATTCCGGGTCGGTTGACATCGAATGATCGTGCAACCAGAAGGTGAGCCGGCTTGTCCGGATCATAGACCGGAGATGGAATAGCTTCTTCGAGTGTCTGAATTAAAAGATCGAGATTTATCTTCTGTTGCGCGGATATCGGGACTATCGGGGAGTTTTCCGCAACCGTTCCTTTGACAAATTCCTTCACAGAATTGTAATGCTCGATTGCGTCCTGCTTTGACACGAGATCGAGTTTATTATGCACGATCACGATGTTTTTGACACCGATTACGTCGAGAGCCATCAGATGTTCACTTGTCTGCGGTTGTGGGCAGGGTTCGTTCGCTCCGATCACGAGCACTGCACCATCCATGATCGCAGCGCCAGAGAGCATGGTAGCCATCAGTGTCTCATGTCCCGGCGAGTCAACAAAGGATACCGTGCGCAGTTCCTCAGTCGCAGCGCCGCAATGCGGGCATTTCTTCTCAACAGTGTAGCACTGTGGCTCCTCGCAATCAGGGCAGCGCCTGAATGTGACATCCGCATAGCCCAGCCGTATCGATATGCCTCGTTTCAGCTCTTCGCTGTGTTGATCGGTCCACACTCCAGAGAGCGCGCTGACAAGCGTGGTCTTTCCATGATCGACATGCCCTACCATGCCGATGTTAACACTGGGCTGTTTCAATCGTTCGTTTCCTCCGGGAATTATACACCATACTATCCATGCGGATTATAAGTAGCTTGTGGGTGGTAGCAAGCTTGTGCGTGGTGGCAAGGAGTCACGCGTTCATGATTCACGTTTCACGATTCACTCACGGTGCGCCTTCACCGGACACTTTCGAATGTGCATGGCAGAGTGCGATTGCGAGCGCGTCAGCAGTGTCATCAGGAATGTCGCAATCGATCTTGAGCATCATCTTGACCATCTTCTGCACCTGCTTCTTGTCCGCCCGACCCGACCCGGTGACCGCCTTCTTAACCTGATTTGGCGTGTACTCGAAGACATTGAGGTCATACTCGGATGCTGCGAGCAGGATGACTCCGCGTGCATGGCTCACCTCGATTGCTGAGCTCACGTTTCTGGAGAAGAAGAGCCGCTCAATTGCGAGTTCGTCCGGCTGACACTTATCAATGACCTCTGTCAGATTTTCAAATAACATCCCTAGACGAGTATGGAGTGGCTCGTCCGACGGAGTGATGATGATGCCGTATCCTGCATAGCGGCTCCCCTTAATCACGCCAAAGCCAGTCTTTGCGAGTCCTGGGTCGATTCCGATGATCATGATCTCACCTGATTTCTGATTTCCGGTGCAACGATTGGAGTTGCGTAGTTATAGTCGTAGTCATAGTCATAGTGATTCCGTATCCACTTCAAAAAGTATAGTAAGGCTCATCTTCAGTCTTTCTGAAATATACACATAAAAATCTCTGGTTCTAACGTTTTCTGTGGTCGATAGCAGTAGCCCACCCACACGTTGTAGTAATCGTGGGCGACACTCCTTCGTCTTTGCGTCTCTGCGACTTTGCGACTTTGCGTTAAATCAGAGGAACGCAAAGACGCGAGGGCGCAAGGGCGCAAAGGTTGGAAACCACAGAATCCAATAGAATCAGAAAAATCTCAATCTGTGAGAATCAGTGTTAATCTGTGGCTAAAATCCCTAGCCACCATAGATTGACACGGATTACACTGATTTAAGGTAACATCTGCGTAAATTTATGAAATCCGCATCTACGGTATGCATCATAAATCACTGATTTGTTAGATAGTGCCCTGGTTACCACTCAATTTGAAGCGGATACGTGATTCCAAAAGTTTTGTCGCAACATCGCAAAGCTTGAGGTCATTAAACACCAATCAGGTTGAGACGGATAGAGGCAAAACCAATGATCACAATAACAGAAGACGATATCGATATCAACAGAACGATTGAGAAAGCAAAGCACCCCGATGTCGGAGCGATCGTCACGTTCACCGGCATCGTGCGAGATGACGGAATCGGGGGGATGGAGATTGAGGTGCAGAGAGAACCTGCAGTGCGGGAACTTGGTACGATAAGAGAGGACGCGCTAAAACTCTTTGAGATACAGTCTCTTGAGGCGATCCACCGCACGGGAACGCTCTCTGTCGGCGATGTGATCGTGACAATCGTCTGCAGCGCGCCGCATAGGAAGGACGCATTCGCTGCGTGCGAATACGTGATGGACAAGCTGCAGAATGTGGCGTCGATATGGAAGAGTGAACTGCGTGATGAATGAGACTGTGACCGGGATGGCGAAGAACGTCCGGGAGTTCCAAACGGTCCGTGTGGGTCGCTATGAGTCTGAAATTGATGAGACTACCGATTGTGTCGTTTGCGAAGAGTTTTTTCGTATCCACCTCAACGACGAATTTGTTGTCGAGCTGGCTGCGAGTCCGTGCCAGCTTGAGGAGCTGGGCGCAGGTTATATTGTCTGTGAAGGACTCGCGCACGATATTGTGGAAGTGCGTGTGTCAGGAGATGAGATCCGGGTGTACGCAGAAACTTCCGGCGTAATGAAGAGATCTTTGCCGGAATCTGCAATTACGATCGGAAAAGACGATGTCTTTAAGATCATGAATTCACTAAGGTCTGAAATCTGGGACAAAACCGGTGGAACACACTGCTCTGTTCTTTTCTCAGATGGGGGGCTGGTTGCCCAGAGTAATGATGTGGCGCGGCGCAATACGGTTGATAAGGTAGTTGGATCCGCAATTTCATATAAGATCGACTTAGCAACCTGCGCAATCGGATCCACAGGCAGAGAGTCCGCAGGAATGATATCAAAAGCGGAGAACGCTGGAATCCCAATCGTGATCTCGAGGTCCGCACCCACGGATAAAGGAATTCTTGCGGCAGATCGAGCAGGGATAACGCTGATATGCTTTGCGAGAGATAAGAGGTTTACAATATATGCCCATCCCGAACGGATTAACTGACGCACTCATCGTCCTGGGGTGCCCGGAATCGTCAGTTCAGACTGCAATTACGTTGTATCTTGCAAATAAGCTCAAAAAAGAGAAGATTCGCGTGGTTGTCGCAGGGACGAGATCTGCGGTCAATCTCATAAAGGTCTCCGATTTTGAGCGGAACTATGTGGATGAGACTGTTGATCTGGACCGGTGTATAGAAGATCTTGCCGAAAAGAGGATTGATTTTGATCTCTGTTTCGTATTCGTGCATAAAGACGCTGGAATATCATATCTTGCCACCATGCACAGCATATCGGATGCACAACTCTTTGCAATCGTCTCCGGCGGCGATGCAGAAGCATTCGAGTCGATGATCGATTTTGAATGCGAAAAAATCGTCGCAAAAACCAGCCACAATCCAATTCCACTGAAGAAGCGCATAGACCAGGTGATTACATGGGATGTATAGAAGAGACGAAGTATGAGGTCCTTCTCAAGAATACGACATTCAAGGAGTGCAGGGAGTACGTCCGGAAAAATTTCAGCGAGTTTTATCAGGTAAACCCAGGATACCGAATGTTTGACGTCTATATTATCGGAGTTCCCCCGATTATGATCGGAGTCGATGGAGATCACGTGATCTTTCCGTACACCAAACCATGCTATGGCACGTTTCTTCTGCGAATACCCGGGGTGGATGAGATAGAGGAGCTCAGGAAATCGCGATAACACAATCCTTATCTACATCGGCTCCACATCATCAAGAGTCTCGATAGGGTAGCGGATATCCTCAACGCCTCCGGAGCGTTGGACCCGGGTTCGAGTCCCGGTCGGGACGTTTGCGCACGCCAGCAACGGCACCATTCAAAGATCCAGGCGTTTTTCGTTGACTGAGAAGACGCGATTACTCGCCGCGCTTCGCCTAAGAAAGGTGGGTGAGACGTTCGCCCAATACCGCTACCCCGCATCTCAATCAGTGCCGGCAGCAACGCCGGTCCAGCAAATGGTTTCACCACACTCCTGTGCCCGCGCTTCTCCGAGCAGCCCAAGTAGGCGCTCACGTATCACGTTCACCTCGACGCTTGTCCTGATTCTCGGTCTCTTAAGATCGAGCTCGATTATGCTGCGGATCTGTCCGGGTCTCGCTGATAAGACGACGACCCGATCAGCGAGATAGACCGCCTCATCGATGCTGTGCGTGATGAAGAGCACAGTTTTCCGATCCTTCTGCCATATCTTCAGGAGTTCCCCCTGGAGAATGTTTCTTGTCTGTGCGTCGATTGAGCCGAATGGTTCATCCATCAAAAGGACCTTCGGATCGTTTGCGAGTGCCCTGGCTATTGCAACCCGCTGGCGCATCCCCCCAGAAAGCTCGTAGGGGTAATTGCTCCCGAATGCACCCAATCCAACCAGTTCCAGATATTTTCGCGCAATATCATGCCGCTCGGCTTTCGGCACGCCTTTAATCTCCAGTCCGAAAGCGATGTTATCGATTATCGTTCTCCACGGGAAGAGCGAATATTCCTGAAACACCATGCCCCGCTCCGGATCTGGCGACTGTATAGCTACACCGTCGAGCAGCACCTCGCCAGACGTCGGCTGGTCCAGCCCCGCAATGATCCGCAATAGTGTTGTCTTGCCGCAGCCGGACGGCCCGATGAAACAGACAAATTCCTTATCAGAGACCTCAAGACTGACATCCCGGAGAGCTTCAACCATTCCTGCGTCTGATTCGAAGACCCTGGAGACATTGGACACCGTGAGCATGAGTATATATCGCGCTCACAATGACCGATAACCTTTTCGTTCTGATCTCCTTGATTTCACCGACTTGGAGTATGTCGCTGACAGCCCACATAAATCTCCACGATTACAGTCAGTTCGCATGCATTTACGGCATACCCCGGTCTTTGCTCTGAATTATGCATCTTCATGCCACGTACGTGTTAATCACACGATTACAAACATTTCCGCAAGAAAAATGCAAACATATCACCAATATTTTGTATGTGCCACATCTTCTTGTGTTAATCTCGTAAAATCTCGTGGTTTTTCACCTTAGCTAAACACGGCACAATCGAAAATTCCAGTGAAATGCACCCGGAGACTTTTGTTCTTTGCGCCATCGCGTCTTTGCGTTATTGTTTTCTAATTTAACGCAAAGGCGCAAGGGCGCAGAGACGCGAAGAGTGTTGCCAATCTCAATCTTCGCGTCTTTTGCGTTGTTGCACATCCAACTGACCATTACGGAAATCACTGGATTTCCAGACAGTGCCGCTAAACACATACCATGCCACAAAATCAGACTTGTTGATCCAACAGTGTATAAGTTGACACACCCACTGCGCCGATAGGTTAATTTAGCCGTATCCATAATTGTGACTGCATGACAACGACATACGATGTGCCTGCCGAAAAACTGATAATGGTTGGTGCAGAAAAACTCAGAGAAAATAAAGAGATCGCACCGCCCGCGTGGGCTGGATGGGTGAAGACCGGTGTGCACAAAGAGCTGCCGCCTGTTGATAAGGACTGGTGGTATGTGCGGTGCGCCGCGGTACTGAGACAGGTCTACGTCGAGGGACCGATCGGCGTATCGAGACTGCGATCAAAATACGGGGGAAAAGAGCGCAACGGGACAATGCCACCAACATTCTCAAAAGGAAGCGGATCCATCGTGCGAAATGTGCTTCAGCAACTGGAAAAGGCAGGATATGTCAGAGCAGTGAAGGGTGGACGTACAGTGACCCCGGATGGGCGACGAGTCCTGGATAACGCTGCATACGAGATCCAGCAGCAGATGCCCGAATTGAAGTTGTACTGAGGGGGATGTAATATGTCAGGAGAGCTTGACGAAATCAGGCGCAAGCGGCTTGAACAGATGCAGCAGCAGCAGCAATCTACTACATACCAGCAGGCTGCACAGCAGCAACAGCAACAGCAGGTCGAGGAAGCAAAGCAGACGATACTTAGACAGATCCTGACGCAGGAGGCGCGTGAGCGGCTGACGACGTTGAGGATGGCGCGCCCGCAATTGGCTGAACAGGTTGAGATGCAACTCATATCACTTGCGCAGTCCGGAAGGCTCCAGTCCAAGATCGATGATGCAAAACTGAAAGCGCTTCTCCAGCAGATACAGCCAAAGAAGAAGGAGATATCGATTAAGCATATATAACCGAATGAATGGATATTTTTTTGCTTTTCAGCGGAGGGAAGGATAGCTCACTATCAGCGATATTGCTTGAGCCTTTTTTTGACGTAACGCTTGTGACAGGTAACTTCGGGTTCAGCGATACCTGGAAATTCGCAAGAGACGTCGCATCCGAACTCGGGTTTCCGCACAAGGTTCTCAGAATCGATGGCGCGGTCCTTGAGACTGCGTGCGACCTCGCGGTGGGCGATGGTTATCCGAACCGTGCGATTAATCACATCCATCTCTGCGCGCTCCAATCTGCGGCAGTGACCATGCCTGCGACTGTGGCTTCGGCAGGCATGCGTTCGTTCATCGCTGATGGAACGCGACGTGATGACCGGGTTCCGATGCTGGAGCTACCGGATGCGCAGCGTCTCGAGGACACCTATAAGTGCGTGTATGTGAGACCCCTCCTTGGATACGGCAGGCGTGCGGTGAACTTGCTTGCAGGAACTCATCTTGAGATCGCCGAGGACGAGAGTGAGAAGATCGAGAAATCCGATTACGAGGCTGAACTGCGCGCAATCATTGAGGAGCGGCACGGTTTTGGAATGGTGGATGAGATCTTTCCGAGGCACGTCCAGTCGAGGGTGGTCAGGCGAAAAGACTATGGTATGCCTGCGAACAGATAGGGTGCCAACTTCGTTTCGCTCAAGTTCGGGCAGCCATAACCGGGGTTGCGCTATTGTTAGATATGGTGGGGGCGACCGCGGACGGATGTTTGGGCGGCTGCTTTTGCTTTTAGTTTAGGTCTCGTAAAATCGTCACAAAGACAGACTGTCTGATAATGTTCATGAATTGGTATCAAAACAAATGTGTTACTGGAAAGTACAGCATGCGCTGATGAATTACTAATCATTACTAATCGTAACTACTTACATCCCCCCAAAAGAACCCGGGAAACGTGGGCAAAGGTCAAACAATCTCCGCCCAAAAATCTGCTTGACAGGTTGGAGGGATATGCCCCGGAAGCACTGGCATTTATATAGAATATATGTGTACTATATAGAACATGCCACCGGAGAAGAGGAAGGTTCAGCTGACAGGCGGCGCAACGCTCATCGTGTCGTTGCCGATCAGGTGGGCAAGGGATGTTGGGCTTGGGGCAGGAGACGAGGTATTCCTCACAGCCCAGCCTGACCGGTCACTTCTGCTGACCACGCAGCCAAAGGCAAACGAGCAGATATATGAGGCAACAATCAAGCTATTCCCCGGCGAAAGCCCTGAGAACAACCTGAGACTGCTGGTTGCGCATTATCTGGTCGGGTATGACATTATACGGCTAATCTCTCAGAAGGGTTTTGGCGCGTCCGAACGGAAATTGATCAAGGATGCTGTGCGGCAGCGGCTGATCGGGCTCGAGGTAGTCGAGGAGTCGCAGAACGAGCTAATTCTGCAGAGTCTTCTGAACTACCGAGACCTGCCGCTAAAAAAAGCGATGCAGAGCATGACCGGACTCATCTCTTCGATGCACGAGGATGCCATGCACGCGCTCCGCAGCAACGATTCCGAGCTTGCGAAGGACATCATCCAGAGGGACGACGAGGTCGATCGCTTCTACCTGCTGATCGTCAGACAGCTCAAGGCTGCAATCGAGAGTCCCGGACTATCAGAGAAGATAGGGATCACTCATCCACGGGAATGCCTCGGGTATCGGCTGATCGCAAAAAGCATGGAACGAATCGGGGATCACGCCGAAAATATTGCCAGAAACATACTTGAACTGGATCACGAGGCAGAATCAGTTGATTTAATCTGCGAGATGGGGGTTCTGGCGCATGATGTTGTCATGCGGGCGATAACATCGCTTTCAAAGAATGATATGAAGGATGCAAACCGTGTCATCACGGATGCGGCAGAGGTCGTCACGATGGGGATTGCAATCGAGAAAGAGATCAGAAGAGAGTGTGATATAACGGAAGTCAGCTTCATCCTCGAGAGTCTGCGGCGGATCGCAGAATACGGGGCAGACATCGCAGAGATATCAATCAACCTGGGTACAGAGGACCTGCGCTAAACTGCATAGATGTAGATGCCAGGGCACAAGCGTCATGCGACGTTATGCCAGAACACCCGTCATAAGTAACAGCACATAGATTATGGAAAATGCCAGTGTCGAGAGCAGCGCCATATAAACCTTGCTAAATCTGATAGCCAGAACAGCGTACACGAGAATGGCAAACCCGATTAGGAGCGGGGCATTGGACAGTTCGATTGGTGTTTGCAGTAGTGTGACAACCATGCTGCATGCAAAGGTTTGTAGATATTTAAAACTTTCGGATGCGGGGAATTGTTATGTCTTATGGCGTTGATGCCACTTTAATAGACCCTACCTGACACTCTTCGCAACAATCCCCTGCGAATCTGCGTTACCAGCCAAAACACCATTGCCGTATGCCATGATACAAATTTCAGATGATTGCAGTCCCTTTCGAACATGCTCAATACTATATGTCAGGAATTGCGTGTGTGTTCAGCTATACTCGGCAACCGGCATAAACTGCGATTTCCATGGCGTACACATTACTGCCACAGAGCGTACGGAGTAGATCCCCTCTGTGGTCTCTGTGCATTCTGTAGCTATTGTTTTTCATTATTGAAAATCTCAAGTTGTGGCGGTGTGGATTATAACCACAAGATGGCACAACCGAAAATTCCAGTGAAATACACACGGAGACTTTTGTTCTTTGCGCCATCGCGTCTTTGCATCTTTGCGTTATTGTTTTCCAATTTAACGCAAGGGCGCAAAGGCGCAGAGACGCGAAGGGTGTTGTCAATCTCAGTCTTCACGTCTTTTGCGTTGTTGTACATCCAACTGACCATTACGAAAATCACTATATTTCCAGACAGTGCCCCACAAGATTACCTAGATTCCCACAAGATTTCTGTGTTAACCTTGTGTAACCTCGTGGTTTTATATGCGGACATCCACACAATATTGAGTAAGTACCCTTTCCCGTCGTTTTTCACAACTTCAGAGCATAACCGACTCATCAGGCGTCGCAACGTACGGAATCGCACCGAGCGCTCCGATCACCCCATTACCATCGAGCCAGACATCCACACCACAATTCCGGGCGCATTCGAGCGCGTACTCGTGAGTCAGAACACCACTCTTACATGCTCTTCCGTAATCCGCAAGAACCGACCCATCAAAATCTGTGAGTGCGACCATGCCAGTCTCAGCGGATACTGAATACTCGGTCAGAAGATCGCGGATCTGCGTGAGCACGTCGTCTGCGCCACCATCATCAAGACATGCGAACTCAAGAACCGTTGAGACGCAGTTCTGCGTCTTTTCCGGCACCGGATGCAACTGCACGATTGAATGCGAGAGGTAGCGCGCACTATCACAATCGACAGCGCATGCGATGTTGTGCGCAAGGCACCATGTCGCGCCAACCTCCTTTGAGTCGGTGTCGTCGATTCCCACGATCAAACGGCTCCGCAGTGGCAGGACGATTGTGCCGCTCCCGACCTTTCCGCCGCCGGATTCGCTGAGATCACACCTGAGAACGCCGTTTGCCCCGGCACGGCAGGTGGTCGCGCCGACCCCGCCGCCGCCGAGACCCGCATACGTGACTGCAACCTCACCATCTCGCACCACAACGGATCGGATGCCCGCGGCGGCATACGATGGCTCAAGCACGAGATCGCATTCGCCAACCCTTGTCATATATCTGATCGTGTTTCCGATCACACGAGTCTCAAGGACCAGAGGGCTCTTCTTGTAATGGTAGCGCGCCCACGCTGAGCCGCCATAGCAGCTGGAGAACTCAATTAGCTCAACATGGCTGCAATCATCATTTCCGACCGCGTATATCGCCTGATACGGCACCGTGTACGGGTCACTGATCCGCACCATATCCGTCCTTCTCCTTGAGATATCTCAGCAATCCTCCGGAATCGAGCAGTTCTTGCATGAACTCCGGAATCGGGCTGGAATCGTAGTGTTCACCGGTCGTAACGTTCTCGATCTGCCCGTTCTCGAGATCGATTCTGAGTTCATCGCCATTGTGCACATTCTCTGCGATTCCCGCGCATTCGATCAACGGCAGTCCGATGTTGAAGCCGTTTCTGTAAAATATGCGGGCGAACGATTCTGCGATCACGCATACTGCGCCGCATGCCGCTATGACCTGCGGTGCCTGCTCTCTCGATGAGCCGCACCCGAAATTCGATTTTGCAACGATGATCGGGTTCTCAGTGTGCTTGCTGTCGGTGTAAAAATCCGGATCGATCGATTCAAAAGTGTGAACTGCGAGTTTGTTCAGATCGAGTTCGTCGTATTTGTACTTTCCCGAGATCACTTCGTCCGTGTTTGTATCCTGCGGAAATACCCGCAGCACCTTGCCGGTTATTGGTTTCATCGCCATGGTATCTTGCTTCCTTCTGTGTTACTCTGTTCCCTGTGCGTTGTTTCATTGGTATACTGCATGCTCGCCCAAATTTAAGTTGTGGTCGCGCAACAAAAGTATGGATTGCGAGCGTATCTTCGGAATGATTCGATTCGTGTAATTTGATATTGTAGATATATTTAAAAATATTCAATCGATCAGAATAAATTAAAAAGACTCCTTCGTTCAGGATACGATATCCGGTGCACATCCACAATCCAGCGCAACTCTTATCTCAAAGAGCACCAATGTCAACAAACGAGATGATCCAATGGAGAGTGAACTGTACAACAAGATCCTGATTGCGACCGACGGTTCGGACAACACTAAAAAGGCAATCAGATATGGCATGGAACTTGCCCGCATTGCAGGCGCGGATGTTTATGCCGTGTACGTACTCGATTCTGGCGCGTTCGCGTCCCTACCCGTTGATGCTGCGTGGGAGAATATGTACGAACTGCTGCGCACCGAGGGCAGGGAGGCTCTGAAAATAATCGAGGATATGGGCGCGGAGTCCGGTGTGCCGGTTGAGTGCAGCGTTCTGGACGGACATCCCGCGCATGAAATCGTTTATTATGCGGAGGAGAACAATATTGACCTGATCGTGATAGGCACGCTCGGGAAGACCGGACTGGACCGGATCCTCCTTGGTAGCGTTGCAACCGCAATCATACACAGGTCCACAATCCCGGTGATGGTCATTCACGCCTGAGTACGTGCACGACGAGCAGAACTATTATGGGCGGGTCAACAAGGGCTGGTACTTGTTGCAGTATAATGAAAACCTGAAATAGGGATAAAGCATACAAAAAACGAGAAGCTGAAGAACTTGTTGACAGAGTCAATGGACCGGAATATTGAGCTATTGAATGCGTGCTAAATATTGATGCGAATGTCACTGACTTCAGATACGTGCTCAATATTGTGGGGATATTTGCATATACAACCACGAGATTTCCTGATTCTATTGGATTCTGTGGTTTCCAACCTTTGCGCCCTTGCGCCCTCGCGTCTTTGCGTTCCTCTGATTTAACGCAAAGTCGCAAAGTCGCAGAGACGCAAAGACGAAGGAGTGTCGCCCACGATTACTACAACGTGTGGGTGGGCTACTGCTATCGACCACAGAAAACGTTAGAACCACGAGATTTCACGAGATTGACGCAAGAAGATGGCAGTACCTACAAGATGTTGGCGATGTGTTTGCATTTCACGTCCGGTCCACTCCTACTTTCTCGTGGAAATTTGTGTAATCTTGTGGTTCCTACCGTACGGCATTGAGCATGTTCGACTTCAGTTGGGTGTGGGCTGGCTGGGACTGTGTAGTGCACGTTGCGGTAAACTATTTGGTTGGATGCTCGTGACGTCCCTTCAGATCATCGAGAATATCTTCTGAAAGCGTCTTCTTCAGCTGCATGTACTCGACTCCTGAGACGCCGATCTGACCCAGCACGCCGTCGCGCATGAAACACGGCTTCGTGAGCTTGCAGCACCATATCAGCGTTCCAAAGCAGGTCTGCTGTCCACCGAGTGCAAGCGGTGTCTCGCGTGAGAGTGCAACCTTCAGATCCGCAAACTCTTGCGGCGTTATTCCATGTTTATCGAGCACATGATGAATCGCGCACGGTTTTACAGGCAGACAACAGAAGGCGAGTGCACGGTCGTCCCCGCCGCTACAGATGTGCTTTGGAGCGTTATACCAGCCGGTCTGTTCCTGAAAGGTGCTAACAGCGTGAACAAGTTTATCGATTGTATCTGGATCGTTCAACGCGGCCCTCGCAACCGAGACCATGTCTGCGCCATACCCGAACATGTCTTTTGCGCTTCTGAAATCCACAACCGAGTTGTTGCCGACGATTACAAGGTCGGTAACATTCCTTGTCACCCTGATCGCGCGATAATCAACGCCTGCTCCGGGTTTCATGGCATCGATGTGGATCATGTCAGCCCCGGCATCCTCAATTGCGATTGCGAGTTCCACGTCATCGACGACTCCGGATCTGGTCTTTACAGAGAGGACAACTCCTGTTCTCTTGAGCTTCGAGAGTACCGATTGCAATTTCTCCAAATCGTGAAGCATGGGTTCTCCCACGCCAATATCGGTCATTTCGGGCTGTCTGCAGTGGCAATCGATCTCGAGAATTGCGTTGTACTCCTTTGCGAGGATGGCTGCCTCTATAAGAGGCGAAATCTCCGTGCTGCGGACGTTGATTGCAATCGCTGGGGGATCATCCATCTCTTTTGCGCGTTCAAGCTCGCTTCGCAGATGTTCGATCGGTTCCGGCGTCACAAATTCGGCACGTCCACGCTCTTTGATACGTGCTGCGGAATCATTCGTTGCAGCGTCCAGATTGTATCCGCCGATTATGGCAAGACCCGCACTCATAGCAGCGTCTCTCACAAAATCAATGTCCACGATGCCAGCCATCGGCGCAAGCGCGATCGGGTTCTTTATCTGTATGTTGCCAGCGTGTATCTCAAACTCAGTCAAATGAATGCCTCAATCCGCTGATATTGAGAGACTGGCATATCAAGGTTATGGTCTGCCAGCAACCACAGCCACCATAGATTTATTAACGAACGGTTCCAAGAACCGATGTGCTTGTACCCCATGCGGGGGTTGCCCAGCCAGGTCAAAGGCGCTAGGTTGAGGGGTGGGATCCTCTAGAGTC
>JGI12150J12686_100483_pt1 | contig 34557 bp, 36 predicted proteins | sample ANMFosRound1_FD_12686 | JGI IMG/M metagenome (IMG submission 12686)
TCGGTACCCGGGGATCCCACAACTGCCTCACCCGCGATACGGTAGATCATTGCAAAAGGGTATCTATCGCCCTCGTTCATATCAGAGAGATCCGGGCCGATCAGGGTGAACTTCCCGTCCTCGATTTCGTCCATGCCTTCGGCATGCACCAGTTCAAAGCCCTTGCTCTTCGGTCCTGCGAGTTCGATATACATGCCGTCCTTTCTGATCCGTTCCCCTTCGAACATGGGGGATAACTCAAATGGGAATTCGTCTGCCATTAGGGTGCCTCCTGAATTAGATGATGAATCGTGACAATCTACTTTAACTTTGTTGCTTTCATTCCATATATTCAAGTACCCTCCGGTAAGAGTATTGGATGATGTCAGCATCAGCGAGTTCAGACGATTACACGAAATGGAGTTTGATCGCATCTGGAGAGGGGGCAGGTAGGATTGCAGCCCTCTACTTTGCGAGTATGCAAAATGAGGCGATAGCAGACAGGATCTTACTCCTTAACAGCGCAAGAGCGGATTTAAAGAAAGTACTCGACGAGATCGCAGAGCATCTCGGGGGTAAAGAGGCGAAGGCACTCGAAACGATCCGAAGAGAGCGCGTACAGCTTTTTGGCAGACAGAGCACAGGAACCGGCAATTTCTGGAAGGTCGGGGAGAATGAGGCGAGGATCGATTTCGATGAGATCATAAGAAGGCGGATCGAGAGTCTCGGACTTACGAGCGGTGATGCGATGTTCGACATCATGACGCTCGGCGGAGGCACCGGCAACGGCAGCATCCCCTACATCATCGACCAGATGAAACACGGATCAGGGAGAACCGCTTCCGGGCACAAGCACTTCGCGCTCTGCGTGTGGCCCGATCTGATCGAGGCTGATCACAGGCACTTCAATGCGATCTGCGGACTGTCCAGATTGCTCAAGTATGGCGAGGATAGTCACCAGAATGCGGACATGGTGATGCTTGTCGATAACACGACCCTCGGAAAAAAGATCGAACTGGGTGACGGCGAATCCAATTACTACTACGAGATCAACAGAATGATTGCGCAGGCGATCGATATGATGATGGCGCCCGGGCGGAAGAATACGAACAGGGTGATCGATGTAAATGACTACATCGTCTTCCCGTCACATATCGGCGTCTACCACACCACGCCGTGCATGTCGCTTGGCAACGATGTGGACCTGATCAGCATCGAATCTGCGCTTGATGATGCGATCGAGAATACGTTCTTCCCGATGGACCCCGCAACCGCAACCGTGGTCTGGCTGATCGTGCGCGTGCCGAAACGCTACTTCAATGTCGGACAGTTCGAGCAGCGGACGCTCGACCACAAGTTCAAAGGATGGGTAGAAGAGAACATCATCGGAAAATTGCGGTATTCAACTGTAACGTTTGTTGAAGAGGATATAGATACGTTCGATGTGCTCTTATTGCTCGGCGGATTCAAACTCGAAAAATTAGTTCCGGAATCCTTCGAAAAATACCTGATGTTCAAGGAATTGCTGGAATTAAACGCAAAGAACGGCGAGATCTCGCTTGCGCAGTTCGGCGACGACGTGACCCTCTCGACCGTTGAATTAAACCGCATCGAGCAGAACCTGCGGGATTACATGGCGCACATCGATGACGTGGTGAAACGGCTGAGTAGGTGATTGCGCTTTTCTGTTCGTATTTAACCACCTATCAGCGTGCATTCGTAGCCTGCTTTTGGATACAGAAGAGTTATATGAAATGACTTTACAGAAGCATCTATGAAATACAGCGTTTAACTCGAACAAACCGAGGAAGGTTATGCGGTCTGGTGTCCCGGATTGCCTGGGTGCTGGTCTCAGGGCACAACCGAAAACGAAGCGCTTGAGAACATAAAGGACGCTATAATGACATATATAGCAACGGTTGAAGACCTTATGGCGGGCAAGACTGCTCCTTGCCAATTTTAGAGCCCATAAAACCTCCTGTAATTCTCTATAGCGCGTCTCCCCTGCTCAGGATACCGGCTCAGCACAAAATCCAAAAACTCAGCCACGCTCACACAGTCCTTCGTGAAATCGAGTAACTCCTTTGCCAGCTTCTGCGACCTATCATCTCCAGCCGGAATTTCAAACGACACGCAGAAATCGCGCACAGAAAAGCATCTTCTCCTGAGAATCGGCGAGATCGAACCTATGAGAACCCGGTCTTCGAGTTCGACATACGCAGGAACGCCTTTCTCATCTATCCGCCTGGAATCGGTCAACCCATAAAAATCGCGATACGAATGCAGTTCAAGGTAGATCGCGGGTTTTATCTCCTCGATCGCAGCAACGAGATCCCTGCCGTAACCCTCGTAGTACCGGTCCTCGAGAGTGCTTACATAAGCGCGATCCGTGAGTTTCGGAATGATCACGAGCGTCCCTGCCTCCGGAGCGTCCAGCGACTCAAGCAGCGCAGATGTGTGCATCCATTCATCGCCGTGCAACCCTCCAACGAACAATCGCTTCGGATCACCGCTGCCGAGTGTGATTCTGCTTGTTGTGGTCATACGTCCTCTTTACGAGATTTGCATATATGTGTGCCTGTCTTGTCGGTTCAGGGAGTTTGTATCCGCGCAGGCAGTGCCTTGTTATCTCAATCGAACTCTTCATCGAAACCCGATGCCCGGGCGCCACGATTATCGGATTGCAGTTCTCTTTCGACTTGAGCACCCATCCGATCTGTCCGCCGTCATACATGAGCGGATGAAATTCTCCAGCATCCACCGGCTGCTCGGATATTCCGCATAGAATGTTTTTGGAAACGCCGATCGTTGAAATATCGAGCGCAACACCGATATGCGTCGCAAGACCTGCAGATCTCGGGTGGTTGATGCCGCATCTACCGATCATCAGGAGTTCGGGTTTACGGGCGAGTTTTCTGTATGCCGAGACGATCGCTTTACCTTCGCGGAATGCGAGAAATGTCGGGATGTACAGGAACTCTGTGGCAACTATTGCGTAAGCACGGGCTTTTTCTTCCATTGTCCTGTAATCAAGCGTTACGATGCCTGATATTACTCTGTCGTCGAAGAACGCCTGATCGACTCCTGCTATCGTTCTTATTTCATCGAACCGATCCTCTACACAGGCGTGCGCTGCAACTGCCCGCTGCACATCGAGGAGCGATCTCTGATCGCTGGTTGCAGGGAATAGGTCGATCATAACGGTTTCACCACCACAGTATCTGCCTCAACTCTTCTCTCCTTGCCTCGGTCGTGGAGTCTATGCCCCCGTCCGCGCCACCCCGCAATAATTGCGGGGCATCCGCGGGATGGAGGTTGGGCGTTAGTGTGAGCGCGGACAGATGCGGGGTGGGTGGGCGTACGTTCGTCGATGATGGCGCAGAGTTTATTTATCGTTTAGAACGTATTTGGAGTTTCTCGAGGGGAAATACCCCCAATGCAGCCCTCTTGTTATTTTTGAGTTATATTAGCTGTTTGGACTTAAGCTCATTCAACTCTTTGGTCAACGATTTTTCCAGATCCTTAATTAACTCGTATGTAAGGCACCGTTGACCGCGAACATCGAAGCATAATTCTTTTACACTTCTCACTAGTAATATCACAGGGCGTCCTTTTCCCCATGCATAACCGACTTCAAGATAGACATTGGGATTTGCACTGCTCAGTTCTGCGATCACTACTGCTGCGGTCTCGATCCTTTTCTTGACTCGATCTAGAATGTCCCCGGTAAATGTCTCCTGGTCGACACGCTCGCATAGAAAACCGATAGCATGGGCAGGTCCCTGTATGCCATAGTAAAACACATCTTCCATATCCTTCTTAAACGGCATCGCAACAAACACGTGTGGCTTCAATTCAGACTCTACCCCCGCCATTTCGATATCTGTAGCATATAAGGTGGAATCTCTGCCTGCATGTATCGATCGCTGTGGCGTAGTCAGGCGATAAGCCCACCGTGACTCTACTCGTGAAGCGTAGCCCACATTGGATAGATTTTTTTCAAGAGCTATGCGAAGACGTTGTACTCGGTCATGGTTTTTATCTACAATTGTGATGTACTCAAGGTCCAATGCAAAACCCCCACCATGGATGACTTGAAGATAACCTTCAAATTGCACGAGAAGCGCTTCAACTTCGTCTAGCCCATACCCAGGACCGTGAATCGTCATTGCAAGGTGCTTGGTGGTGGGCGCAACATCGGACAAAATGTTCAGGACTCTCACTACGAATTCTCGGATCTCTCGATAACCAAACTGTGATAGTGAAGGAACTCCGACAAATAGTGCATGCCGAGCGCGAATACCGCCGTGCGTCTCAACATAGCTGTAATCACCAACTGTAGGACACAGCTCCTCTAATGCTATTCCTACCTGGTCGAGTGCAAATGCCACTTCCCTATCAGCTCCGTGGAATTTTAGGGCGTACTTGAGAGCCACCACATCTGCATCGAATAATGTGATATCCCCATGTTCAATTGCGAATTCAATAGTCGGTGACATTTTCAGCGCTCCGCAGCGACTCCGATCTCGACCAAACTCATACAATCGGTGTATGAGGTAAATGACGTGTAATGTTGTACATTCAAATTCACTTTACGTGCCACCTATTTAGTATTTTATCCTAACCCGGTCTATCTATTCATCCTTCCGAACTTCAATCATCACATACCCTTTTTCAGTTTTCTTATTTATTAGATCATCCACCAAACCACCCAAAAAACCCGTCCGACCACGCGAACAACCCGACCTCGGCACACACCATATTAGCCTCCTTATATTTCACACCGCCACAACTTGAGCTTTTTCAAACCTCTGAAACCGTAATGTGAGCAAAGAATCAAGTTCTTCTTTGTAGGTGGTGTCCGTCTGGTTCAGGCAGTTGGTGATGGCGTTTTTGAAATCCTTAAACTCGGAATAATATTTCGAATACAAACACTGTTTCTTAACGAATTTCCATAATCGTTCAATAAGATTTAAATTGGGTGAATACGGAGGAATGTAAAGTAATTCGATATCAAGGGATTCTGCTAACTCCCATACAAGTTTACACTTCTGATATCTGGCATTGTCCAAAACAAGGGTGATTGGGACTCTAATATCAAGACGTGAAATGCACCGCAATAAATCACAAAAGCTCTGAGCGTTGATATACGTATCGTTGGTAACCGTGATCAATTCGTGAGTTACAGCATTTAACGCACCCAGAACATTGAACCGCTTTCTGCCAGAAGGGGCTTTAATAAACAATCTCTTAAAAGACCACAATATTCCGAGAAAGGGAGCCAGAACAAAGTGTGCAGCATCCACAAAAAATACAACTCTCCTGCCGGACTTGGCTTCTTCAAGACGGGGTTCCAGCTCTTCTTTTATGAAATGTTCCTGCTCTTCTATGTCTGCTTTAGCAGGAATCATGCCTACTTTGCGAGGAGCCATCCCAATAGATTTGAGAAACTCTCTAACCCTGTTTTCACTACGCTTAATCCCAGTCAGTTCTTCGATCTTAGCCATAGCTTCTTTAACACTTGCAGGAGGATGTTCACGAAAGTAAGTTTCGATAGTCGTTGTATACTGCCTCAATTCGCTTTGAGGCTGGTAAAATTTTACTTCTTTCAACCCTTCGATGCCATATTCCTGGTATTTTCGAAGATAATCAGTTAGAGTGTTCGAAGAGATTCCTGTAAACTTGCGTATTTGTTTATGGCTTATATTCTGGCTCTTCAACCAAAGAGCTTCCATTCTACGTTGAACGCGTGGGTGGGGGTGATGATACCGTTCGCAATCCAATGCTTTCATCTCTCCCTCAGTGAACTCAATCTTAATCATGCAGATCACCTGTTGAGATTTGTATCTCAAACTAAAAAGTAGCTACCGGTATACTAAATATGTGCTATGGTTTCATCTATAAAAAATCGCAGTTTATGACGGTGCCGAGTATAAGTCACCAAAACCCTGACTTAAGTACGGAGCCTGTGCCTCGCGTCTTCGCATTCGGTTTGGCGGCATCAGTGCCAGCGCCCCGTAGATGACCTGCCAGCAACAAAACCGCGTCTTGATCGTGGCGGAGCTCTTTTCGCGCCATGCGGTGTACGTCAGAACTCATCTTACATAAAACCCCTGTGAACGGAGCCATCGACACCAGCCGCGCGGCAGTCCCCGCGTCCGCCATAGATTTATTAACAAACGATCCCAAGAGACGGTACACCCAAGCGGGGGTTGCCCAGCCAGGTCAAAGGCGATGGGTTTAGGGCCCATTCTCGCAGGAGTTCGTGGGTTCGAATCCCACCCCCCGCATTTTCAAAAAAAAGCGTCTTCAAACCTCGCTCCTCCGGGATTCCTTCCATTCAACGCCTGCCCCGAGAGCCTGTTTTTTCAGTGCGACGACTCCGCAGAGCGTGATCAGCCAGAGATGCGCGATGAGTCCGAACGTCCGGACAATCCCGCGGCGCAGACCGTACCTCTGCCACAACCGAAGCCCGTACAGTGGCACGAGCGGTGTAGCAAGAAACGCGACAAAGGGCAGCGTCAGTGAAAGAAACCACGCCAACCGCCTCGACACAGGTATCTTTGACCGCAGAAACGACCATAGATATGTGCGCAGCCCCTGGTATGCGCCGGTCAACCATCTGACGCGCTGATTGAAGAGATCGCCGATACCGGGCGGCGCCTGCTCACCCACAAGCGTCTCCGGCACGAATACGCCGACGAGACCTGAAAGATACGCTTTCTGGGTGAAATCAAGATCCTCACACGAGACCGACTCGTTTAACCGGTTGAATCGATGTTCTTCCATGAGTTTCGCATTCAATACCCCGATCAGACCGTTGAACTGGTTAAATCCACCCATTCTCTTAAATATCCGGTAAACGTCAGAAAAAAAGAAATATTCCGCGGCAATCGTCTGTGTCACGATGTTTTCATCCGCATTCGTGACGAAACGCGCGCTACTTGCAATTATCGCATCCCGGTTCGACCGTAACACATCCACGCATTCGATCAGGAAATTCCGTCTGGGGCGGCTGTCCACATCAAAGAGCGCTATGTAGTCCGGCATCGCCCCATACGCCGCGAGAGCATCGTTGACAGCGCCAGCACGCCGCCCACGGTTGTCCATGCGAGCAAGCACGGCAACCGGCATCTCTTCTAAAAATTTCAGGCGGTCATCATCCCCCTCCATGAGATCAAGGACATAAGTGACCCGGACATCCAGATCCCCTTTTTCGAGATCCAACAGACACCCTGTGGATTTCTTAAGCACTGATAACGGCTCAAACGACGCTACCGGCACGATGACAGCCAGTTCTTCCATCACTTAAGGAGCAGGGTGATTATATCAGCACCCTGCGTAGCAGTAACGATCAGGTTCAGCACGATGCCGATGAGAGCTCCTGTGATCAGACTGGTGATGATCCGGATCTTGATGATGAGAACTGCTGCTATAATTATAGATATGAGCAGTCCGATGCCGGAACTCGATCCGATCATCCCCAGAAGCCCAACTGACCCGGATATCCATTCCAGAAGTACCGAGACTGCATTTATTCCGAATACGATGCCCACTATCACGCCGATTATGGTGAATGTATTGTTTCTCATGGTGTCACCCTGCCATCAATTGTGCCATCAGTTCAGATGTACCCTCTCTCCAGTCACCATGTAGATCACGCTCTCGCAGAGGTTCACGGCATGATCCCCGATCCGCTCGAGATACTTCGATACGAAGAGCAGGTGTGAGATGTTGGCGAGTTTCTTCGGATCCTCCACGAGATAGGTCAGGAGTTCCCTTCTGACCTGATCGTACAACCCGTCGACAATATCGTCATTCCCTGCCGTCGCATAAGCAAGATCGCTGTCCGAATCATGAAATGCCTTGATTGCGGAACCTAACATCTCACGCGTCATATCTGACATGCGCGGGATATCGATCAGTGGTTTCACGTGCGGTTCACCCTTCGAGTATATTGTGACTCTTGCAATATCGACAGCAAGATCGCTCATCCGCTCAAGGTCGATCTGGACCTTAAGTGCTGTTGCAATCGTCCTGAGATCGACTGCCATCGGCTGCTGGAGCGCGATCAATCGCAGACATGCCCTCTCGATATCACATGCGAGATCATCCACCACCCGGTCCCTATCGATCACCGATTGAGCCAGCGCTGCGTCCAGATCCTTAAGCGATACGACCGCATCATGGATGATCGCATCAACCATGCTGCCAAGTTTTATGATGTTTTTCTTAAGGTCTTCCAGTTCCTGTTCGTACTGATTCCTTACCATTGTACTCTGTTATGTATCTGAAGTTATATTAGGTAATGCGTTCCATCAGCGCACGATCTTTAATATATCGAGTTCGAGGATGTCCTCTGCGCCAAGACGCTTCAGTTCCGGGATTAAGATGTTTACGGTCTCCTTCGCAACCACAGTCTCGACCGCGTAATATTCGGAGTTGTATAGCTTGGTCACGGTCGGCAGTTTCATCGCAGGCAGAAAAGCGATCAATTCGTCGAGTTTCCCTGCTGGCACGTTCATATCCAGAAGCACCTTACCGCGAGCCTCGATTACAGCAAGAAGCAGCGTTCGTATCTCTTCGATCGCTCTTCGCTTCGCAGGATCGTTCCAGCTATCCTTGTTCGCGACCAACTTCGTTGTCGATTCGAGCATCACGTCGATGATCTTTAGGTTGTTCTTCCGAAGCGTCGATCCGGTCTCGGTGACATCGACCACGACATCCATCAGATCAGGAACCTTCGCCTCGGTAGCGCCGTAAGAGAAATGAATCGTTGTAGGAATCCCGAGTCTCTCGAAATAACTTCGGGTGATATTTGGGTACTCGGTCGTCACCCTGCTGTGTGGCTTGATATCGGATGCATTTTCGATTTCCCGGTCATCAGGCACTGCAATAACTATCTTGACGATTCCTGACCCCTGCTTGCTGTATGGCATGTCAGCAATCTCGATCACGTCTGCGCCGGACTCGATCACCCAATCATGTCCTGTTATTCCCACATCAAAGTATCCCTCTGCCACATAACCGGCAATCTCCTGCGGACGCAGTATCTTCACCTTTCCTATCCGCGGGTCGTTGATCTTTGGGTTGTACTCCCGTTCGGTCCTCTTGATCTCGAGATCCGCCTGTTTGAAGAGGAGAAACGTCTGCTCCTCGAGGCTTCCTTTTGGTATTGCTATGCTCAACATCGATGTAACTCTGTGGTGGCGCATTAATAATTTTCTGTCGGCGACGTGGATTATCAACTCGGAAAACCCAGCGGGTGCAGAGTGCACAGAGAACAATGACACCCCACACCCCACACCCTCCACACCATCGGTGGTTGATGTTACGATCCATCCGAAAAAATTCAGAAGTCTAAAGAGGTCGGGATAAAGATTTATGGATAAACTGCGTAAACAGATTCGTGCCATTCGTTTATTCGTGCCATTCGTGATAAAATCGGCATCAAGAATCGAATAGCTAATTGGCAGCAGCCACAGATCGTAGATAACCATGACCGACCGTGAAACAGCGATGATTCTTGCAGCAGAGGATATCAGGCACCTGTTATCGAGAGGATACCCGCGCACAGGCGTCATACAGTTCGTAAGCGATCATTACCGGCTGGAAAATCAGGATCGGTACATACTGATGCGTGTTGTTGTCGAACCAGGGGTTGCGGCGTTACGCATCAGGAAAAGGATACCGTGTACCGGTATCAAAGATAAAGAGATAATGGTGGATGGATACAACGTCATCATAGCAACAGAAAGCGTGATTTCAGGGGAATCGGTATTCTTATGCGATGATGGATTTATACGGGATATTAGAGGTGTTTTCAGGAACTACAAAAATCCGGTGGGGGGTGTTTGCAGACAGGTTCTTGAGATCCTGTCCGAATGCGAGCCGGATTCAGTCACCTTCCTCTTCGATTCCCAGATCAGCAAGAGCGGTATGCTTGCACGCTACATTCGCGGACTGCTGCCCGGATACTCCATCTCAGGCGGCGCTATAACATCAAAGCATGTCGATTTCGATCTGAAGCACTGCGACAGGATTGTTGCAACGGGTGACGGTAATATCATCGATGAGGTGCGATCCGTGGTGGACATTCCCGGATGCATACTTGAGAAACTTGGCAAAAAGGCGTGCACGATATAAATGACGGTAAAACAACGGCTCTGGTGTGTGCAGGTACCCAAACAGAGCGGCGAACCTGTTCGCATTTTGCTTGTCGGGATGGGCGCATTTGAGAGGGACGCAGCAGTTCAGAGGGATGATGATTATCTGTATTTCCCGGTTAAATATGAAATTGAGATTGCGGATCAATTTCCCGATGTTAGACTCTTGCAGAGGGATTTTGAGTGCGTAGAAAAGCAAACGTTTAAGGATATCCTCGGATTTACCCCGTCTTACGACATGATCGGGGATATTGCGATCATCGATGCCGACGATCCCGATGCAGAGATGATCGCGGACGCCATTCTCCTGATGCACAGGCACATAAAGACCGTTCTTGGATCGCTATCACCCGTGCAGGGCGAGTTTCGGATCCGGGATCTTCGCGTGATTGCGGGCGAGCCAAAGACTGAGACTGTTCACAAGGAGTACGGCTGCCAGTACGAGATCGATCTTGCACGCGTCTATTTCACGCAAAGACTCGCAACCGAACGAAAACGCATCGCTGATCAGGTCCGCGGCGGGGACGTCGTTGTCGATATGTTTGCAGGGGCAGGACCCTTCAGCATCCTTGCCGCAAAGTCAGCCAGTGAAGTGGTGGCGATTGATAAGAATCCTGTGGCGACCCTGTATCTGGAAAGAAACACACGGTTAAACAGGATCAGTAACATGCGAATCATCTGTAGCGATGCGGCAGACGTCGCACATGATCATAATCTCGCCCATATCGCGGATCATGTGATCATGAACCTGCCGCACTCGGCAGACGAGTTCCTTGATGAGGCGTTAACGATTCTAAAACCCGGCGGCATCATCCATTATTATGACATCAGGGAGGAGGATGATCTGTTCGATGGCGCAGAGGCGACGATTACGGATGCCGCAAGCGCCCGCGATATGACTGTGCGGGTTCTGGACCGGCGGATCGTCAGATCGTACGCACCGCATCAGTACAATGTCGTGCTGGACGTGGAGGTGAGTGGGGGCTGATACATGAAAAGGGGGATTTGGTAGGGGTTTTATGTGGGGTGAGTTTCAATTTATGAGCATGGGAAGAGGAGAACTCTGCCATGATCGATGCATGGTTTTGCTGCTGGAGGGGCGTATGCAGGACATCGGTACAGCCAAACCGAATGTGAGATGCGCGAGGTATACAGGCTTTGGACTTAAGTATGGGGTTTGGTGACTTCGGAAGGCTGGCATGATGTGTACGCCAAGGTCGGAGAGGGTCGATAGGTCGGAGGGGTATACCGAATATATAATATGACTGATAAACTTGACGCCCTCGAAAGTGCTCATGCTGAACTAATGGTTGAATATGTCGATTTAATCAACCAAGCTTCAAACTTGACTTTCAAAGATGTACTGAAAAACACCATCGGCCAACCCAATCAATGTATGACCTATCAAAACATAAACCCTCTCGCTATCGATTTCCCTAACTTACCATAAATTTCCCCAGATCCAGCAGAGAAAACAATCGAGCTTGTTTTACATCCATCTCTTCAACCATCCTCTTAACGTCCCGGCCCGTCTTCTCCTGCACAAGAGCAAGACGTATTACCCCCAACTCATCAACAAGCCGCGTAATGCTCAATCGAAGATGTTTGCACTTCCATGCCAGATACCTGTAGAAGATCATACGTATCCACTCCAAAAGCAATGGTAAAATGCATCTTCTATGATGACCGAATTCGTGCCATTCGCCCAAACGCGTGAGTTCGTGACTGTGAGCGTAGCGAGCAGCGCCGAAGGCATAAAATCAGCACCAGTAGATCACGAATGGCACGAGAGTGCCGAGATAAATCCATACTCGCCAGCCGGTGAAAATCCGGCCTGAGGAAAGGCTAGCCACCACCTCAGAACCGAACCCCGCACCCATCCTGGTAACAGGCTGATGTGAGGCCGGGGGGAGGGGATACTAGGCCGCAACGGAAGTGAAGGTTATAAGCCCCGAAATTTCGATAATCCTGGAAGCCGACGTTCTTCGTGTAACGGAAGGCAGCATTCGCACCACCGTTAGTCCAATCCTCCGGTCTTGGAATATAGCAGGGAGCTCTGGGACATTGCGAGGTGGTGCGAGTCCAGCGGGGTCTAAGACCGCAGCATGGTATCAAACGGAGACTATGGGAACTCGGGAGGCCCATTATGTTCTTCTAAGTGATGAAGTATGCGCTATCAAGCCTATAAACGGCAAGATACCGCAAACGGCATATTGGGAGTCGGATCAGTTCATAATACCGTTGAAACAGGGTAATTCCTGTGGAGGGAAGGGGCTGACAGGAGTGCGCTGGGCAACAAGGACACATCTACCACACCCAGAGGTGGGCTGTAGATGATAACAAAACTGGTGTCCAAAACTCTAAAAGTTCTTATGGCGATAGCCCTAAGAGCAAAAGGAGATCCAAAATGCAAGTTCACATCGTTAGCACACTTGCTCACAGAGGATTTCCTGAAAGAATGTTTCAGGGAGTTAAAGAGAGGTAAATCTCCCGGAATTGACGGAGTAACAGTAGGAGAATATGCGAAGAAGCTGGATGAGAATATCACAGATCTGGTAGCAAGGCTCAAAGCAAAGAAGTACAAGCCTCTACCGGTCTTGCGTGTCTACATCCCGAAGCCAAACGGTGATAAAAGACCTCTCGGAATCCCCGCCGTCGAGGACAAGATCGTTCAGATGGCACTAAAGAAGATTCTCGAATCTATCTTTGAGCAGGACTTTATAGACACATCGTACGGTTTTCGCCCGCATCGCAGTTGCCACGACGCTCTAAAGAAACTGGACAAGATCATCATGAACGGTCTGGTCAACTTTGTGGTGGATATGGACATCTCGAAGTTCTTTGACACAGTGGATCATAAGATACTGATGGAATGTCTGGAAAAGAGGATCGCAGACCCTCCTTTGCTGCAATTAATCGGTCGTCTCCTCAAGTCTGGTATAATGGAGGATGGAATATACTTCGATACGGAAATGGGCACCCCACAAGGTGGGATTTTGAGCCCTGTACTCGCCAATGTATACCTTCACTATGCGCTCGACAAATGGTTTGTAGATGTGGTTAAGCAACAGCTACATGGTTATGCACAACTTATCCGCTATGCAGATGATTTTGTCGTTTGTTTTGAGAAAGAATCCGAAGCCATGGCATTTGGAGACGATATGAGGATGCGAATGGGCGAGTTCGGACTTACGGTTTCTGAAGAGAAGAGTAAGACTATCGAGTTCGGACGGCGCGCATGCACAAAGGCGAAGCGAGATGGTAGGAAATGTGAAACCTTTGATTTTCTTGGATTCACGCATTTCTGCGATACATCTCGTAAAGGCAAATTCAAGCTTGGGCGGAAGACATCACGCAAGAAGTTCAGACAGAAGATGCAGGAGATGAATATATGGCTTAAGCGTATCCGAAATCTTGCTGAACTGAAAGTATGGTGGAAGCTACTGGGGCTCAAGTTACTTGGACATTTCCAATACTATGGGATGAGCGGTAACTTTCGCTGGATGCAGAACTTCTACCATCAGGTCGTGAGACTCGCCTTTAAATGGATTAATCGTCGCAGCCAGAAGAAGAGCTACAACTGGGATCAGTTTCGACGTTTTATTCAATTTAATCCACTCCCGAAGCCGAAGATATACCACTCGCTGTATACCTGAATCAGAGGATGTGCTTCTGAAGAGCCGGATGAGGGAAATCTTCAAGTCCGGTTCTGTGAGGGGGCGCATAGTAACCTCGGGGCTATTACCCCGGAAAGAGGTGCGCTATGTGCCCTACTTGACATTGTACGAATCACGCGAATGCCCTACAGACGCGGATGCTCAGCCACCATTTAATTTGAAGAGGATACCGTAAGTCTTTGTTTTCCTCTGCGTTATATGAACATTCCAGCTCATACCGAATAGTTGGTGTATGGATTTTGTTTTTTGATTTATCTTGTGTACCTACACTGATTTGAATCGGCAAGATTGGTTACGGTGAAAACAGTAGCGGGCGAAGTGGCGTTTCTGCACAAAAATGTATCGGTGGGCGGGATTTGGATGGAAATTCGAAGAAATGGGTCGAAGGCTATTGGTTTTGGGGGAAGCGAGGGTTGTTAAACTTCGTTATAATGTCTATCAAATTGAAGATAAACTATTTGATTTGCTTGGAAAGAAAAAGATCCTTGAATTGCCGATCGACTGCATTGCCGTTAGTATATTTTTGTTTGTGATTGGTATCTATGCCATATCGGTAAATGGGCAAGAAATTGGATCTTGTATATACATGAGTTTCGGCAATTCCTATTTAACCGACAAGTTAAATTAGAGAAGACTTATATACTATAATCACGCATATCTATTTGTGACTTCCCACGATCCGCAGACCCGGTCGTCTATGATACTTCAGGTCATGAAAGATGTGGAAGAGTCACCATTATCAACCAATCGATATTTCAAAGAGAAGAGAGCACCATTTAGCCAGGCACAATATTATCTTTACAAGAAAATCTTAAAAGAAAAGGGTATAGCAGGCTTGTCTGACCAGAGATGTGAAGGAAATAACCTGCGATTTACTGATGATATGAAAAATTTTGTAATTGGGTTGCTTGAACACAACCGGTCTATGACAACTACACAGGTCCGGAATGCGATTGAAAACAGGTTTGGAATTACCATCTCCGACACAACCATCAAGAATTTCCGTAGAGAGAATGATTTGAGTTGGGTTCGTACAGAGATAAATCATATTTCGACAGGTGAATCCGGGGCCACTGAGATACCTATTGCTCTTGCGCTTGGGACTGGTTTGATCGATGCGATCGCCGATTCAATCACTCATTGCATAGAAGATACGAAAGAGTCCGGAGTGTTTGAGAATAGTGCACAATTGGAGAAAGATCATACTGATCTACGCTCAAAAGGTAAGTTCACTTCTGAATATAATAAGTCCCCCTCAGTAGCCGAATCGAGATTCAAGTCATTAGATGAAAAAGTAGGCAATAAAAGGTTTGCTGCAATGGATATATTCTCATTATCCAAACACTCTATTTTGCGGCGCATTCTGGCACTTTTTTCGTTGCCTCTGGTTACTGCAAACGGAAGAGCCAGAAGTGTTGATAATCCGAGAGGTAATGCTTTAAAATACCTCTGCGGCGTAAATTACAAAGCGTCAACTATAGATAAGCATATCAGGGAGTTGAAATACCTCCGGATATCAGATGATCTGATAGAATCCACAGCAAGGTTTTGGATTGGTTTTTGGAGCAGTAGAAACAGTTCAGATAACATTTTCGCCTGTTATTACATCGATGGCAACACTAAAGCACTCTGGTCATCCAAGCCATGCCACAAAGGTAAGGTAACAATGTTTGGAAGGGTAATGAACTGCTTAGAGCAGGTTTTTATTCATGATGGACAGGGGCATCCCATCTATTTCCAGACATTCAATGGTCATGCCGACCTTGGGAAGAACTCACTTGGTATGATGGATAAAATAAGCGAATATCTCAAGGATACTACAACATTAGGTGATCAATTTACAGTAAACAGGATTTTAATACTGGATGGTGGTGGAAATGGCGTTAAAACTTTGCGTGAGCTCTCTGGTTCGGATTATTTCTTCATAACAATCCTGGATTCCAACCAGATCACTGATAGGAAGATTAAATCTGTATCCGAGAAAAAACGATATGACTTTGGCGACGCATATATAGTAGACTGCACTATAGAGCTTGAAGATTCTAACGATAAAGGTTACATATTCGAGACAAGAGCTGTACAAGTTCATTGGGACAATGGCAGAACCTCGGTTCTCATAACAAATTTATCAGAGGAAATATTCTCCACAGATAATGTTGTGAAGTCTTACTTTAACAGATGGCCTGCGCAAGAGCTCAATTTCAAAGATATGAAGAGCGGCGTCAATATTCATCGGGTGGTTGGTTATGGCAAGAAGTTGGTGGACAATGTCACGGTTCTTGAGAAGATCGAGCGACTCCGGGGACAGAAAGATGAACTCGAATGGGAATTGAAAGACCCCCTGGATGAAATAAGGAATATAGAAGAGACTCTACAGTTAAAAATTAATAAAGAGAGAATATATAGGGAGAAATCAACAATTGAAAAAGGAACACGAAGACTGTCTGAGCCTGATATGCAATCTCTAAAGAGCGTTCAAAAGGAAATAAATAGTATTAAAAGGAAAATAAAGAAGATAGAAAAAGATCACCCGAAACAGTTTACATCACTGAAGAAAAAAAGAGATGAACTTGCAAGAATTATAGATAAGAAGAAGATATATAGTGTGGATGTAGAGCTGGACCAGATCATGACATGCTTCAAGATTTCCTTTGCTAATATCTGCTGTTACCTGCTGGATGAATGTTTCAACGGTGAGAAAATGACACTGCAACGGCTTTTTGAGGTGATATTTGATCTTCAAGGTACAGTAAGAATCGAAAATGGGTGCCGAAATATATTTATAAAGAGAAATCCAAAACAACAGGATATCATGAAGAAATTAGAATCAGCACTCGATTCAATTAATCATATGGGGATTGAAGATTTGAATGGATGTACGTATAACTTCAAGCTTCTCTAATTTAACCTGCCGCTACTATGCATATACCCGAAAGTCATGATATACGTAATCGAACTTTTTATGATTGGCATAATTTTTTTGTTTGCAATTCTTTTGATAATGGCAGGATTTAAACGTAGATGGCGCTGACACGTCTGCTTATGAGCTTTATTTCACCCCTTAATCCGTGAAGATAACTAACAAGGCTATCAAATCTAAACCTATTTAGTTCAGATGTATTTATATGATGCCTCCAAGTGTGCATCGCATTGGGTGAAGCCCGACACCCTCTATCTCGTCCGCATTCTCTTTCGAGAACGCTTTCGGGATTGCTTTTTTAATTATGTTTAATGCACCCTGCACGTCCGCATTAATCAGTATCCCCTTAGCTGACCTGAAAATCCCACGTTTGATCCGCTTACCCGCGTATTTCTCATGATGCTCGATTGATTCACCATCAAGGAAACTACATTTAGAGGTGTGTGCCTCTTCCTGCTCTATTACTTTAATCCCGACCTCTTCACCTTTGTAATTTAGATCATGGATCAGGAGGTAGTAAGGGATTGAAACAAAGTTCTGGTTATTCTTTTTTCCGAGATTAACCTTTTGTTTCCAGTTGTCGTTATGACCGATCACAAGAGTACCGATGTCGTGTCGGATGCACCAGTCGATGATGAATCTGCTGAGTTTATGCATGGCATCCTTCATTTTGCGGTTTCTTTTGTCATGTAACCTGCGCAACCGGACTCCGTTCTTAATTCCTTGAAGATCGTAGGTACTTTTCAGTTCAGCACGCTTCTTATTGTAGTATTGATTCATAGATTTTACGAAACCGCCTTTGATAACAATCGGTCGCTCTCCGATGTTATTTGCCATAGTTACGATGTTACGTACTCCTAAATCAATTCCTGCAACGTTATCAGGGTTCAGGTTGAGAGATTCCACGAGTATTTCATGGACTATCTCACAAACGTACCCTATCCCTTTTGGGATTATTCTAACTTCTTTTAGCTTTGTATTATCTCCTAATCTGGTTTTTATTGGATCGATACCTGTCATTTTTGGAAACAACAGATAACCATCCTTTATTTTTACCTGTTGGGTGGTAAATATGAGTATATGCTCGCCATCCTTCCGTTTGTAATGTGGCGGCTCTGGTTTTTCGTTATATTTCTCCGGGTGGACTTTCCAATCCTTTATCGCAATAAAAAACGCTTTCCATGATTTATCGAGGGTGTAGAGTATCCGGTTCGCTGTTTGGGACGGTAAAAGCGTGTAGTTATCACTAACCCCTTTGTTAAGCTGGTTGTTTAGACTGCTGAAACGAGTCCACTTACCGTTCTGCCTAAGCTCCTGCCTGATGATGTAATTTGCCTCGTTGAAAAGGTTTTTGGACAGATGGCAGATGTAGCTTAAGTTATCGCTCAGTGGTAGCCAAATCTGTTCTGTGCGCCTGACTTGCATCCAAACCAACCTCCATCTTCGTCTTATTCTGCTTGCTATACATTTTCATTGAGTAACAATGTAATAGGGACACTATCTCCTCAAATACCTCTTCTGAATCAAGTTTGTGATCACCCTAACTTCCGAAACAACTGTTATTTCTGTGCCAAACCGTTTGAAGAAATAATGGAATAGGTCAAACCCCACGCGGCTTAAACGATCTTTATATGCGATTATAACCCGTTCTACTTTATGATCCATAATCTCATCAAGTAACTCAAAAAAATATTTTCTTTTCTCGAAAGATATGCCGGATGCAATATCTGAATAAACCCCGTTAATAGGGTATCCGGCATTAAACGCAAACATTTTTAACATTTCTGTTTGATTCTGAAGGTCTTTTTTCTGTGTGTATGTCGAAACCCTTGAATAAATATAAGTCTTCCTTTTAACACCTTTATTTAACAGGTTAAACACGTCTTCCTCGTGGTAATCAAAATATCGTCCTATTTTAGTTCTGCCGATCAAACCATCCGTAGCATATCGATGGAGTGTGCTGCGCGATATTCTCAAGGTTTTCATTGCTTCACCTGCTTTCATATATTTGGTCATTTCATTTGATACTACTCAAGACTTTTGGTGATACAATTACTCACTATACCCAAAAGGTGTGAGGATGCCCCGGACTTTCAGTCCGAGCGTGGGGCGGTCATGACCTGGACCCCTGCCCGAAGATAATTTTAAATGCCATGACCAGATATTAAACCTGAACGAAAGGAGGTGAACAGGATGGTAGAAATACCTGAACTAAGTAAGGAAGAGATCCAGAAAACCGCTTCAGAGATGTTTGTTGGAATTTTGGTAGGCACAGGCGCTTACATCCGGCAAAAACTGGGACCAGAGGCAGAAGATGAACTCGGAACTATGGCAGCGCAGGGCTGTGCCATGAACTTGGGCGCACTGGGCGTAGATACTCCGCTTAAATACGCGCTCCACTATGCAACCATGAGTAAAAACCTGCATGGCAGCGATGTTCGGGTAGAAGGCAATTCCGAGAGCGCCATACTCGATACGAAGACGTGTGCTACGTTAAAGGCAGCCATGGAATTCAAGGAGAAGGGAATGCCGATATCCAGAGAGGAGTACTGCCACGGTTGCATAGACGGATACCACAAGAAAGTGGCAGCGAACATCGGGTTTAACCTGGGCGCAACATTTACGGAAGATGGGTGCAGGATGACGATAACAAGATGATCCGGAAGCTGCTATCCACATAATGCCAGATATAAACATCCCGAAATACTACGACAACCTCGCATCCGACTATGATACGAGACTCGTAAATCCGCAACTTGACTACATGCGGACGGTAGAGGATTCGGTGCTGTCTGACAACTTAGAGGATCTGCACGGCATCATCCTCGATGTCGGCTGCGGGACCGGGAAGCAGACGCTTGATCTGGCAGGGCAGGGCTTTGACGTGATCGGTCTCGACATCTCTTCAGAGATGATCCGCATCGCAAAGAAGAAGGCAGAGGATGCAGGGCTTTCGATACCGTTTGTCATCGCAAGTGCAGATGCGCTCCCGTTTAAGGAGGGGTGCATGTCGATGCTCATCTCGATGTTCTGCGCGTATAGCCATATACCGGAGTACGATCATGCATTTCGCGAGATGCACCGCGTACTTGTGGAAGAGGGGCGGGTTATATTCACCATCGTTAACCGGTGGAACCTTAACTGGTGGCTCCGGCACACGCTTGTTGGAAACCGTGACTGGGTCAGGCATGCCCTTAAAAACAGGGACTTCGTAATCGACGGACTCTGGACGTATTATTTCTCAAGAAACGAACTTAAGCGGAAGATGAAAGGTGCAGGGTTTCAGAAGGCGCGCGTTGGCAGTGTGATGATCTTCCTGTATCCGCATCTGCAGCGCATCGAGAAGGATGCCTCCCTCTACCTGCGAGTTTTCGGCAGGATCGAGAACATGGTGCGCTGGATCTTCCCATTTAACGGTCTCGGCTACTACCTGCTTGCAATCTGCACGAAATAATCGCCATGCTCAGTCGGGTTGTGGTAAATCAGCACTGAACATGGAAACGATTAATTGATGAAATCAGTGAAATTTGTGGGGACCAGTATCAATTTGGGGCACTGGGGATCTGACCAAAAAATCCAGTAACACTGGCGGATCCGGGATGCCCAATAGTACATGTTCCGAACCATCATCTACGAGATTATCTACCAGATAGTGTTCACCATAATTTCCAAATTTTTATCGACCCATGACTGGCGATTCTTCTTTATTATCTGCCTTAGCGTTCCCCACAAGGTTTTCGACGTGATTATTATTGTCAGGGATCTGTCTCATATCTTTCTCTATAGCTTCCATTGTCAAACACCTAATCCTACTTCAAAATCCGCGTATTTAAAAGTCCGTGTTCCCAAGGTGAGTTTTTTTAATTTCTTCTGGTCGGTTGAAAAACATGACGCCAATCCTGCAAAAGGGAATTGTTAGCCTGATACGCGGATGCGCACAAAACACCGGATGCGACCGCGTCAGCCGCCTCCCCCCCTATGATCTGTGGGTAGCGAGTATAAGTTTTCACGTTCCTCAACACCACCCCCTCAAATCAATTCTAAATTGGTCATGAATAAAAACAGCGGGAGAGCCAATCGATAACGAGTGATAGGATATTATCCCCCTCTTTTGGAAGGTAATAAACGAATCTTCCTGATCTCGCGTTGCGGGGACCAAGACCCCTGAGACTTTTCGATATTTTTGAGACAAGGTTTCAGAAAACCACAGAGGACACAACTTGCTATCAACAAGCACACCCAGTGTGCGGGATGTTATCTCCATCCCCTCTCAGCAGTCCCGCTCATTGACTTCTCTGTCGATGGCGGCGAGTTTGTCTAACTTCCACCTTTATTGTATACAAGGAGGGGGGCCAGTGAATGCAAGATACTCAATTACGCCTAAAACTGGCGAGAGACTTGCAGACACTCGAAAGAGAGTTAACGGGCTGCAAACCGGAATTACAAAAGCAGTGATCGAATGATCGTCGTTGCTCGATACTTAAAGGGTTGTAAGGTGTTTGAGCGGTATGGGGGAAACTCTCACGTACTGTTCTTAGACGAGGGGGCGCGAGTAATCGCTTCCCCCTTAGTCTGCGGTAGGATCTAAGCATGGCGATTCCACTTGAAAAGCGGTGGTGCCGGATTCCCGGGAGCCACCTCGTTTCACTGCATTGATTCGAGCGCTGATGCCACCATCTGTCTGTACTGCTCAAGATCCGTCGAATAGTTCTCCTCAATCATCGAAAGATTTTCACAACTCCCTTCCTCCAGTTCCTTGATCCGGTCGAGTGTCTGGCGCGATGTCTCAAGCACCCACCGGTCACGAACCAGCGCGTCTACTGCAGAGATTGTCTCCGGGCGGATCGAGGTCATCACGCGCCCGTCTTCGGTCGTGTACACGCTAACCTTGCCGACCACTGCCAGGAATTCAGGAACCGACGCATCCGTAAGCGCCCGTGTCGCATCTGGCTGGTACTGCCCAGCGTACATAAAGAACGCGCCTGTCGGGTCAGATATCCGCGCCCGCCAGTATTCGGTGTCGGTGCCGATGTCTTCCTTCTCGGTGAGCGTGCCGATGACAAAGACGCGGTTGACCTTCGCTCCGGTCGGAGTCAGCACATACTGGGGCGCATACGCATCATCCGGGTCACGTTCCAGCGCAACGGTTGTATCACTCAGTTCCCTGGCAAAGATCCGGTATGCCACCTCTCTTGTAAAACTAGCCATCTCAGGTCACCTCCGCAAGCAGAGCATCGACCCCATTGTCAGGCATCCCTTCCACTATCTGAACATTCTCGACGAGCATGTACCGGTCAAGAATGCTCCCGGACATGGTGTAATACCTGCCGAGGAGCCGTTTCTTCATCTCGTCCTGCACCACGCTCTGGTCGAGCGCGTCCACAGCCATCTCTTTTGCATCCTCAAGCGTGATACCACTGATGCTTTCGGTGATCTCGCGGTTGAAGAGCGCCTCCTGCACCATGGTCCCGTTATCCAGCACCGCTTTGATCCGGAGGTCGTGGATTCCATCCACATTCCCGTGTTCCATGCATGTCCCTTTCATGAGCGCACGGTTGCACATCGGGCAACGCCTGATCAATCCGGAGCCGTCCTGGATATGAACCATGGCGCCTGTGAACTCGGTGGCAGAGAATCCAACTTCGATATCCTCATCGAGTTCCTTAATCGATGATCCCTTGTTGAACTTCACACTAAATCTCTCTTCAAATTCATCTGTCGTCAGATTCTCGAATGAATAACTCTTGCCCTCGACAAGTGCCGGTAACTCGGATTTCGCCCACTTGACAAACTTGATCGTCCCGGTTTCGTCTCCGATGAGGCCGATCTGATCGATCGACTCGTGCTCGCTCTCCCATAACTGGACAACCTTTGCATGGAGGTTGATCCACTTGTTACTCTCGGTGATGCTGTCTATCTCAACCAGTTGCGCTTCCCGATCAGGAGTCTCAATATCCACATCCAGTTCCTTAATCGATGAGCTCTTGTTGAACTTCACACTGAATCTCTCTTCAAACTCGTCTGTCGTCAAATTCTCGAATGAATAACTCTTCCCCTCAACGAGTGCCGGTAACTCGGATTTCGCCCACTTAACAAACTTGATCATCCCGGTTTCGTCGCCAATTAACCCGATCTGATCAATTGACTCGTGTTCGCTATCCCAGAGCTGCGTAACCTTCGCACGGAGGTTGACCCACTTGTCACACTCGTTGATGGAGTCTATCGTTATCAGTTGCGATTCCTGGTCGGGGGTTTCGACCTCTTCATCAAGCTCCTGGATGCGGGTGGTTCGGTTCATCTTCACGCTGAAACGCCCCTCCCATTCATCAGTGGTCATATTCTCAAGGGAATAACTCTTCCCCTCAACGAGTGCCGGTAAGTTGGATTTTGTCCACTTGACAAACTTGATCGTGCCGGTCTCGTCTCCGATGAGCCCGACCTGATCGATCGCCGGGGAAGTGCTATCCCACAACTGGACAACCTTCGCATGCAGATTGATCCACTGTTCGCTCTGGTTAATGTCGGCTATCCGCGTGGACGATGCCGCGCCCTGCAGAGTGCCGTAATAGTCCTCCCGCTTGATCCCTCGTTCCCGCAGGAAGTAGCTGACGACGCTTCGCTCTGCCTCTGCGATCGGGACCTTGAACCGTTCTGTCAGATCGCTAAGCCGCCGCTCGATCTCGGGAAGTTCGATATCGACATTCAATTCGAGGAACCGCTTTCGTATCTGTTCGGATGTTTCATCGATCATGATATTTCCTCTGACATTGTGTATGATTCCTCCTCGAACATCCGGATAGATAAAGGTATACTTGAAGAGCGGGGTGAAAGTGAGAACACCCTCCACACAGGTGTGAAGCAGATTTATAGGTCGCCGTCCGTATATGATAATGATGGAGGCGTACATTCTCGATCTCGACGGCGTGATATTCCGTGGCAGTGAAGTGATAGCAGGTGCACCGGACGCGGTCAACCGGTTGCTGGATAGCGCGAGAGTCGTCTTCCTGACAAATAACTCAACACAGAGCCGGGAAGCAGTCTCTGCAAGATTAAACGCATCCGGCATCCGGTGCAGGGAGAGTGACGTGATCACCGCCGGATATGCTGCTGCCGTATATATCAGGAAGCGGTACGGTGCACAGAAGATCTATCCGATCGGTGAGGCGGGCTTGATCCATGAACTGAAAGCAGAGGGGCACAAGATCGATCCGGGCAGGGATGGGAGTAGGGTTGAGGGTAGTGGCGAGGGCAGGGGTGAAGATGCGGTTGCGGACTTTGTTGTTGTCGGTCTCGACAGGGATCTCACTTACGAAAAATTAAGAATCGGTCTTCAAAATATCCTTGCCGGGGCAGGACTTATCGCAACAAACACCGATCCCATTCTTCCGGTGGAACGCGGTTTCCTGCCAGGTGCAGGCGCTATCGTGCGTGCGCTTGAGATGGCATCCGGAAGATCGGCGTTTGTGATAGGCAAACCGAACCCGCCGATGATGGATGCCGTGATCGATCATCTGAGGCTTCCCGCACACGAATGCATGCTGGTCGGCGACCGTCTCGAGACCGATATTCTCGCAGGCAGCAGATATGGCATGAAGACTGTGCTCGTGCTCTCCGGCGTTGAGACTGCGGAGAGTGTCAGGCAATCCCGGATCAAGCCGGATGCCGTGATCGGGAGCATAGCAGAGATGCGAGAGATATAGCGCACATCATATCACATCATATATCACGGGAGATATGAGAACGAACATGACGAAAATAGCAATCATCGGAGGCGAGCAGAGTGGAAGAACGACGCTTGCATCGAAACTTGGCAAGAAAGGAAACGTGTCAGACGTCACGATCTACGATTTTGCCAAGAGCGGCACTATACTCACGATAACCGATGCCACCGGTTACCCAAAGTCCGTAAAACCTCTCCTGACCGCAATTGACCTATCCGATATAGTACTTCTCGCGGTCCCGCCAGAAGGTCCTGATGCATATACAGGCGAATGCATAGTCCTGCTTGACCTGTTAAACTACAAACATGGGATAATCGTGCTGACCAAGTCAGATATCTCATATCCTTACGCACTTGAGGAGTTAGAGAAGAAGATCAGAACGATCGGGGCTGGCACGGTCATCGAGGACTGGGGGTGCGCCATCGTATCTGCCGAGACGTTTGAAGGGATGGAAGAGCTAAAAGAGATAATATCTTCGGTTGGCGCGGTAGTGGATAATGAGAACTCGGAGTTAAATGCACTCCCACCGCGCGTGGCGGTCGATCACGTCTTTAACGTGACCGGCATCGGTTGTGTGATTCTGGGCGTGGTCAAGCAGGGCACGATACATGCGAAGGATAAGATGCTTATGATGCCGGCAGAGAAACCTGTCGAGATACGATCGATCCAGTTACACGACGTTGATGCAAAGAGCGCGGCGGCTGGCGCGAGAGTTGGGCTAGCTCTTAAGCATATACAACCGAAGGATGTGGAGCGCGGAGATATGATCTCGGAAGAGGGGAAGGAAATCGTTTCCACCGGTGTTACGCTTAATACCACGCTTTCAAAGTTCACAAAACAGATTGCTGTCGGAGATGTGCTGCATCTCTTCGCAGGGCTTCAGTCGGCACCCGCACGCATCGAAAAGATCGTGATAAACGGGGCGGGTGCGGACTCTGCTCTGCCCGGCAGTGCGTGCACCCTTACGCTCACAGGTTCAAAGAAGATCGCTTATGCCGAATCAGACCGATTTATTCTTACCAATCTGGATGAGAAACAGAGGTTTGTCGGATATGGCTTCATCGTCCGATAACTTTACAACTCCGGCGGAAGATGATACCAATACATGGGCTCGTAGGGTAGCGGATATCCTATTGGGCTTCGGACCCAATGACTCGTGTTCGAATCGCGGCGAGCCCGTTAACAAAATAATAGGTGATCAGCATGAACGGCATTGATGAATTAACAAAACGAGCAACTGAAATGAAGGAGAATGGCATGCATGTCGGACAGATCGCCGACGAGCTCAACGTCTCCAAGGAGACTGTCACGTACCTACTGACACATGCCGGCAAGAAGACAGAACTCCGCGCACCGCAGGATATGTCGATGAACTGGCGCAGCATCGGCGAGAGTTCGTACCGGTTGCGATGCATCTCTGATGCGGTTGCGGATCTGATCCTTGATAGTGTCGAGGACGTAGCAGAGATCGACGCGGTGGTCGGTATCGCTGTAAGCGGCATCCCGCTGGCAAGCATCGTTGCAAACGAACTCGGCACCAAACTCGCGATATTCTATCCGAACAAGCAACTCTTCGGCACGGAGAATACGGATGCGTCAGGCATCTTCAGCCACAACTTCGCAGATGCGAAGGGCATAACCTGTGTGCTCGTTGATGATGTGATCACCACAGGCGGAACGCTTACAGAGACGATCAAGCAACTGACCGAGGTGGGGGCAAAACCAATAGCGATTGCAGTACTCGTCGACAAGCTTGGGAAGGGCACGATCGAGGGCGTCCCGGTCTTCTCACTCCTGCGCACCCTCTGGGTGAGTTGAGGCGGACTGCCGACCGCGTGGTCGAAATCATGGGGGACAAAGCAGGGGATTTAACCGCTGAGCGCGAAGGGAAAAACTCTGCGTTAATGAAATCAACAGCACAAACGACCTGTAATCGGTAGACTAAGGAGGATGCGATTAATCGCGCCTCCACGTCTAAGAACCGTACGTGCAACTTTCATCGCATACGGTTCAAGCATTTTGTAATCCTTTCAGTCACATGGCAGCAGTTTTCGGATTCTCCCTTTGAGTTTCCGCAGATTAAAGTATTCGTGGTGCCTTTGGTGATGCTTCGCTACGTTTCGCATTCAAGATAAGGGTTTTTATCGAGCTTCAGACTGATATGTGAGACTTTTTAATTTTTTCTGGGTGGACTCTGATTATGGCGAAGAAGATTCCACAGAGGACACGGAGGGTACAGAGAGTTGCTGTTTTCTCTGTGTCCTCTGTGCTCTATGTGGTTTTCCAAAACCCAATTCCCAGAAGATAATAAAAAATATCGTTTCCATGCTTTTCCGTTCTTGATCACGTCACCAATCTTATGGGTGACCCTCTCAATTGACTTCTTAGATGGCTTAATCAGGCGTTTTCCTTTATACTTACGAAAGTTCCAGCCCAAAAAGTCGAAGCCATCGTCGACATGAGTGATCCAAGTCTTCTCCTCCGATAGCTCCAGACCTATTTCATCTAGGAATCGCCGTAGCAACTCAACAATCTCTTTAGCAGTCTCTTCCGAATCCGCAGTAACGATAAAGTCGTCCGCATATCTCACAAAATTCACTTTATGGGGAGTATAACAACTATTATCGATTTTCTGCTTTTACCGACGTGGTACCTATATGTGATAGTCATTTCCATCCCATCCAGAGTTATATTCACCAGTATCGGAGAAATAATTCCCACTTGTGTAGTTCCTGCTTTAGTAGGGTTCAAATTACGGTTATACGCGAATCCCACCTTGAGAAACTGAGTTAAGATCGATTCACCCATTGGGATGTTATTCAAAAGCCCTGATTCTGACGGATTCTGTGGTTCTCGAAAAGGATACTTATATTAATAGTCATTCTGCCAATCATATTATAAATTAAGAAGTCTATACTACTATTTCATGAGTCTTCAGGACGCCTATAAACATGAAAATGAAGATTTTAAACATGCTTTGGTAGTACAACGTGAGTTTATCCCGCCGTTAACCATTCACGAAAGAAGATGTAGTTTAAAAGGGGTCTCTGGTATCTTGAGTTGCATTGATCAACACTTATAAGGAGATTGCTCATTTTATCCAAATCGCCCACTCCGATTCATGAGCTTTTCCTGGAATTAGTCTATTTATAGGCAGTTTTTATGCATTCGGCGCTGCTCGCTACGCTCACAGTCACGAACTCACGTGTTTGGACGAATTTCACGAATACTAAACCGAATAAATTTGTGTCATTCGTTTATTCGTGCCATTCGTGATCCCTACGCACTTAATGCTACACGGGTAGGATTCAGCTGCGAGATGCTTGCACCTCGAATTACCAGAGAGCATAAAAAAAGGATTTCGATCCTTTGGCAAATAAATCGAAACAAATCTGCACATACATCGAAGAGGAAGAATACAAACATATAGAATGATGAGCGATCCCTTCACGGTCTTTCTTTTTCCGGCGGCAGCAGCCGAACAGAGCCGTTACCGCTACCGCTCACCACAACCTTTATTATAAATCATACGCGAATAACGATGTGATAGACTGGCGAGTATGGGTTGTGTGACGTGATACTGTCCATGACCGTGGGAGATCTCGATGCCAGAAGATAGGAAGAAGGAGGCAGCAGGAAAAAGGCAGCAGAAGGAGTATTATGCTACTGGCGGCTCCTGACTTGGCAGGAGCGTATCGACTGACGAACACAAGAGTGTGGGTTTAAAAAACCCTGACAACAACTTTTGCGCGAACTGTCGCTCGTGGTGCGGACGCGTAAGAACATCCAGAGGGGGATATGGTGTGGAAACAAAGAACAGTACACGAATGCGCAGGCAATCGCATATACAACGCCGCTGAACGCCAGACTGTCCGGTATCGCTGTATGGGATCATGGGGTTGCTTGTATATGCAAACCCGCTACAGCTTTACTTCCGGAATGTATTCTCTTCTGCTGCTTTACAGACAATGGACAGAGAAGTATATCCACTATTACTGATAGATAATCATATTTAATTAATAACATACTAAAGGAGGACTATAAGACATGAGACGAATAAATCACATATTGATAGCCGCGATGGTGCTGGTGCTGGTCGCGATGGTCACAAACGCTAACATCCCGCCGGCTCCAGTGGAGCTGAATAACGACACTGGCGACTACTGGGTCAATTACACGTGGTCTAAAGACACCAACCACACTGACAACGACAACGTGACAGACTCATTCAACGTGACAGACTCATTCAACGTGAGCATGAATAGCGCGTGGCACAACGGAACCGCAACGTTCCTGAATGAGAGCATTGGTCCGGACGGTTGGGCAAACATCGCTGTATGGGCGTACAATGCAACCGGCAACGGAAATATGTCGGTGGGCAGTGTTAGCGATAGCGTGCAGGCACCGAGTGCGGCGACAGAGTTCCCCCTTATATGCGGCTACATTCCCCCGACCATGGGCTTGAGCCATCTGGACGATATCCCGGTTAAGAGGATTCGGGCGCCAGGTGTGCTTCCGGACAGCTTCGACTGGAGAGACTCCGGCAACGTGACATCGGTCAAGAGCCAGAGTGATTGCGGCACCTGCTGGACATTCGGAACCACATCGGTACTGGAGTCGGCAGTTCTGATAAAGGAGGGTGCAGAGTACAATTTCTCCGAGCAGAGCGTAGCCCTATGCGTTGACCGTTCACGGACCCGTATGTATAACGACGCTGACGACCCATGCAATGCAGGTGGGAACAGTTTTATAGCCAGCGAGGTTTTCATCAAGAAAGGTTCGGTTTTGGAATCGTGCAATCCTTACAACATCCCGGCTTTGAAATGTGATGGGTCGTGTGTATGCGATGATTGTGCACCTGTCAAGAGAGTTGACGGATACCGGTTTGTAACGAATGACGGGTTAGATCTTGACACGATAAAGCAGGTGGTGTATGATAACGGACCGGTTACAATGTCTTTCAATTACACAAATACTTCTGAGTGTATGAATGAGTATGATGATCCAACGTGGGGAACCATTTATGACTACTATCCGAGCCCTGAATCTCCTAATCACTTAGTATCAATCATAGGCTGGGACGATTCCGTCCCGCATAAGGCCCCGGACAATGACGGAGAAGGGGCATGGATCGTCAAGAACAGCTGGGGCACAGATTGGGGGAATGATGGCTATTTCTATCTCGCATACAACTCAAGTTGTGTTATGGAAGTAGCCTATCTTGAGTATAAAGACCCGGTGCCTGATGAAGAACTACTCTACTGGGATGAGGCTGGTTTTGTAGATAGCGTGGGTTGCGGTGACAGCGGAGCATGGATGGCAAGCAGCTTTACCGCAGACAAGCCAGGGAATATAACTCATATTGATTTCTGGACAACAAGCAACAATGCCGAGTATGGAATCTATGTCTGGGATGGTTATTTCGGAAATGAGCTTGCCAATCAAACCGGTACCTGTCAAGAATTGGGTTATTACTCTATACCCTTAAACGCCCCGATCCCGATGGATGCAGGTCAGAAATTCACGATTGGCGTCAACATGACTACGCCCGGATACGCTTACCCTATACCTATTGAATACGAAATTACAGGGAGGGTCAGTCCGACTATACATACCAATGTGTGTTTTATCAGGCACAAGAGTAGCGGTGAGTGGGCGGATATGGCAGACGATGACTACAACGCCTGTCTCCGTGCCAGGATGGTAGCAACATTCAGCTGCACCTGCGGCGACATCTGTGTCAACACATCCGGCTGGTGGCGTGACGGCGGCATGTTTAATGCAAACACTGCGGCGCCGATACAGGCAGCAGTGGACGATGCGGATGCAGGTGAGACGATCTGTGTTGCGGCTGGCATCTACGATGAGAACGTGAACATCAGAACACCGCATCTCACGCTTGCAGGCGAGGGCGCGGATGTGGTGAATGTGGCAGCGGCAGATTCGGGCGATCACGTCTTTGATGTGACTGCGGACTACGTGAACATCTCAGGGTTCAATGTGACCGGGGCAACTGGTAACAATAAGGCGGGAATTTGCCTCAACAGTGTGCAGCACTGCAACATCTCGGATAATAACGCATCGGGCAACAAGTACGGCATCGCGCTGAGTGTGAGGATGACGAGGGGGACGAACAACAACATTATTACTGGCAACACCGCAAACTCCAACGACTGCGGCATCGCGCTGAGGGGCGCGATGATGAGTGGGGCGAACAACAACATTCTTACGGGCAACACCGCAAACTCCAACGACTTCTGCGGCATCTGGCTGTTTTCTTCGAGCAGCAACACGCTTGCGAGCAACACCGCATCGGGCAACGAGGTCGGCATCCGGCTGGATATTGGGAGCAACGACAACACGTTTGCAAGCAACACCGCATCGGGCAACGAGGTCGGCATCCGGCTGGCTGCTTCGAGCAACGACAACACGCTCACAGGCAACACCGCATCAGACAACAGCAACTGGGACATCTTCATCGATAACTCACGATCCAACACCTTCGCAGACAACACCTTAAACGGCACAACCATCTCCTTCACTTACAGTGGAGATGTATCGCTCAAAGGCGTGGGTCTGCCGGCAGCAGGTGCGCCCGGCTGGTACAGCATCGGCAAGTTCATCAATGTCACGAACCAGAGTGTCGGAGCATGGATGATCCTGAACTTTAGTTATTCGGACTCTGATTTTACCGGTGATATGAACGAATCGAACCTTGCGGTCTGGAAGTATAACGGCACATGGTACGAGGATGGCTGGAACGGGACGCGGTATCCGGACGAAGGAAACAACATTGTCGGCGTGAACATCACGAGTTTCAGCGTCTTTGCGCCGATGACGACCGGAGTGCCAGCACTTGACCACATCACTGTGGAGCCGGGATCTGCCCTGTTAAACATCAACAAGTCGCAGAATTCGCAGACTTTCGCTGCTACAGGTCGTTCCAAGCACACAGATCCGATACCTGCCCCGATGTTTGGATGGAGCAACACCGATACATCTATTGGGCGGCTCAACAACTCGGCAGGTACAGTCGTTAACTTCACAGCAGAGCGGGTGGGAAGAGCATACCAGACCGCAAGCAACGGCAGTGTGACAAGCAGTCAGGCACAGGTGACCGTGAACGGCGAAACAAACAACACGACTGTTGATGAGGAGAAGGTCTTCGAGGCAACGTCTGGCGATGCAACCGTAAACGGCACATTCAATGACAATCTGACCGGATGGATCGAGATAACTGCCATCGGAAACGCCACAAACTCGCCTGATGTCAATAAATCCAATCCACGCTCCGGTCTGGAACCTAAAGACAAGGCTGTGAGCGGCGTCACCGTTAACGTTAGCGGAGACATCACTCGTGAATTGGAAGAAGGAAACGGCACGATCCGCATCGAGATATGCTATAACGTTACAACGCTCACTGCTCTGGGTATCGATGCAAGTACTCTTGCGATATGGGAGTACAACAGCACCACAGAGACGTGGGTGAAGCTGCCCAGTACCAGATCCGGAACATGCGTCTACGTTGACGTGTATCACCCCTACACCTTCGGGCTCGTTGGTTCAAAAGCGGCACCGGCTAAAACTCCATCCGGTGGCAGGGGCGGCACATACCCGTCAGGATGGCTCATAACTCCGACGCCGACCGTGACTGCAACGAAAGCACCAGCAGCACCGGCGAGCGCGACAACTGCGCCGCCGGGTGATAAGGTGACGCCAGCAGCGACGAATGTGAAACCCGAGGCGGCAAAGACGGATGCACCGGCGGCGGAAGGCACGACGGCAGGAACTGCGAAGAATGATGCGCCTGGGTTCACCGCGATATTCGCGATCGCGGGGATGCTTGCAGTCGCTTACGCGATGATGCGGCGCAGAGGGTAGGCGGCAACACAGGCGATGACGAACGGAGGGAGTGATCCCTTTGTCATCTTTCTTTTTTCGACGGCAGCAGCCGAGCAGAGCCGTTACTGCTACCGCTCACCACAACATTTATTATAAATCGTGCACGAACAATGATGTAATCGACTGGTGAGTACGGGTTGTGTGACGTGATACTGTCCATGACCATGAAGGGTCTCGATGCCAGAAAATAGGAAGAGGGGGCAACAGGAAAAAGACAGCAAAAGGGTATTATATTACTGACAGCTCCTGACATGGCAGGAGCGTATCGACTGACGAACACAAGAGTGTGGGTTTAAAAAAACCCGGCAAACAACTTTATCGCGAACTACCGCTCGTGGTACGGACGCGTAAGAACATCTACATGGGGATCTGGTGTGGAAGCAAAAACAGTACACGAAGGCGTAGGCAATCGTACATACAACGTCGCGGAACGTCAGACTGTTCAGTATCGCCATACAGGATCGTGGGGTTGCTTGTTATGCAAACCTGCAACGGCTTTACTTCTGGCATGTATTCTCTTCTGCTGTTTTGCAGACGATGGATGGAGGAGTATAGCCACTATTACTGATAGATAATCGTATTTAATTAACAACATACTAAAGGAGGACTATAAGACATGAAACGAATGAATCGCATACTGATAACCGCGATGGTGCTGGTGACGGTCGCGATGTTTGCAAACGCCGACATCCCACCGGCTCCGATGGGGCTGAATAACGACACTGGCAACTACTGGGTCAATTACACGTGGTCTAAAGACACCAACCACCCTGACAACGACAACGTGACAGACTCATTTAACGTGAGCATGAATGGCACATGGTACAACGGAACCGCAACGTTCCTGAATGAGAGCGTTGGTCCGGGCGGTCGGGCAAACATCATAGTATGGGCGTACAACAGAACCGGCAACGGAAATATGTCGGTGGACAATGTTAGCGATAACGTGCAGGCACCGGCGGCGGTACTGACACCAACACCAACACCGACACCGACACCGACACCGACACCGACCGTACTCACTTGCGACTGCGGCGACATCTGCGTCAACCAGACCGGCTGGTGGCGAGACGGCGGCGGGTTCAATGCAAACGCCATGACGCAGATACAGGCGGCGGTCGATGCTGCGGAATGGGGCGATACGATCTGTGTTGCGGCTGGCGTTTACGATGAGAACGTGAACATCGGAACACCGCATCTCACGCTTGCAGGCGCGGGTGCGGATGTGGTGGAGGTAAGGGCGGATTCGACTTCGGATCACGTCTTTGATGTGACTGCAGACTGGGTGAACATATCAGGGTTCGCAGTGATCGGGGCAACAAACGGTGCTGGGATTTATCTCACCCGTGCAGATAACTGCGACGTTTCGGATAACACTGCATCGAACAACGACTATGGCATCTGGCTGGGATATTCGAGCAGCGACAACACGCTTGCGAGCAACACCGCATCGAACAACAACAACGGCATCTGGATAGAGTATTCGAGCAACAACACGCTTGCGAACAATACTATGTCTGGAAACACCTACAACTTCGGTGTTGACGGTTACAGTATTTCTCACTACACCCAGACCATATACCCGAATAATACGGTGGACGGAAAACCGATCCATTACTGGGTAGATCAGCAAGGTGGACAAATTCCAACCGATGCTGGCTATGTCGGAGTCGTGAGCTCCACGAACATAATCGTGCGAGATTTGAACCTGGCAAAGAATCTTCACGGAATATTGTTCGTGAACACAAGCGATTCTACTATAGAGAATGTTACCGCATCGAACAACCGAGACTACGGCATCTGGCTGGGGTATTCGAGCAACGACAACACGCTTGCGAGCAACAACGCATCGGGCAACGACTGCGGCATCATGCTGGGTGCAGAGCTGCTTACGTCGGAAGGTACGAGCAACAATACCTCAAACAACTTCGGACGTAGGTCGCCCGTTTCGAGCAACGACACACTGACTGACAACGACGCATCGGACAAGGAATATGCCATCATGCTGGATGCAGGGGTGGAGAGGGTGAAGAGGGTGAAGAGTGCGAACAACAACACGCTTACGAACAACACCGCATCAGGCAACGAGGTCGGCATCTTAATAGATGATTCGAGCGACAACACGCTTACGAACAACACCGCATCAGGCAACATGGCCGGCATCGCTCTGATGGCTTCGGTGGGATCCTCTA
>JGI12150J12686_103163_pt1 | contig 33733 bp, 42 predicted proteins | sample ANMFosRound1_FD_12686 | JGI IMG/M metagenome (IMG submission 12686)
AGGCTCGCTATGTCGCCATTGCAGGTGTTGCTGCCGGTGCAATAGAAATATGTGAGCGATGCGGGCAGGCTCGCTATGTCGCCATTGCAGGTGTTGTTGCCGGTGCAATAGAAATGTGTGAGCGATGCGGGCAGGCTCGCTATGTCGCCATTGCAGGTGTTGTTGCCGTAGCAACCGAAATATGTGAGCGATGCGGGCAGGCTCGCGATGTTAAACGAGATGTTAGCACCAGCGGCATCCATATTGAATTTCGTGAGCACAACCGAACCGAATATCCCGACCGTTCGGTTGCCTGCGCTGCCATAATCATGCGACCATGTTTGATCCGTGCCGCTGTAGGTGTTGCGTGCACTGCCGTCGCCCCAATCGACACTAATCTTTTGTCCTGCTATAGTGCTGAATTGTCCGCTGATGATTTGTGTGTTGATGACATTGAACTTGAAGTAATGATGACGCCGGATCATGCCGCCTGTGTCCCTGTGCCCTGCGCTGTGGGTCGTTTGCCTGCGCAGGATCCTTCTTTCCATTGCCATGTGTCTCAGTCTTGGTCTCAGTGGAAGTACGTCACCTTCAGCACACCACTCGTCGCGCCCGTCCGGATCGCCTTGAAGTTTGCTATCTGGGCTGCCGAGTTCAGGATGATCACGTCGCTGACCTCTACGAGATGCCCTTCGCTGGAGGTGGGATTTGTGCCATCCACCCGGAACCTGATCTGCGCTGTTTCGAGCGTCATCTCTGCTCTTGTTGCTTCGAGGTAGGTGGCTGCTGTGCCGCCGATCGCGCTGTCGGCTACTGTGATACTTTCATAGTCGAAAGGGATGCGTCCTACCGGTTCGTTCTGTACGCCCGTGCCCATGTTATTGTCCTCAAAAAGAAAATGTGACGAGGGGTTAGCTCGTCTTCTTGCAGACAATCACGACGTTGTACTTGCCTGCGCCTCTGGTAGTCTGTGCGTTTGTGTATGCGTAGATGTCGTCACCCTTGCTGAACGTTGGGGTTGCGCTCGGTGCGACTCCGACCACAGATCCGAGGGCATTCTTGTAGACCGTGTCGGACATATCCAGTTCGACTTCGCCGGTCAACTTAGTGGACGCTCCTGAGTCTGTCGATATGCAGGTGTCGTCGTCTCCGGTGCCGCCTGTCTTCGCTTCGGTCAGCGTGAAGAACGCTGCGATCACGGAGCCATTGCAGGGTGCGGAGTCGGAGATCTTTGTTGCGACTGCCGTTGCTGCGGATCCAAAGTCGTGCTCGCCCTGAAGGATGAAGATCGGGGCGTCTGATGGATTCAGGTGAGCGAGACCGCACCAGCCCGCCCTGTCCAGTTCTGCTTTTCCTGGTGCTGGGACTCCTTCTGCCATATCCGGCACCTCACGTTATGACGATCTTCACGAACGCGTCGTTGTTGTGGAACTCAGGGATGCACCAGCCACCAAGCTCAAACGCGTAGTTCTTCCCCGGACTGAGCCCACCGTTGTACAGTGAGTCTATGGACGGGTTCTCACTGACGACAAACTCCCCTGCCATGAAGTCCTTCGGGACAATGTACACGGTGCCGGTCGGCAGATGGTTTGATTTCCACATCCACGACCGGTCGGTTTCCTTCTTGTCGAAGAGTTCTGCGACCGCTTTCCAGTAGGGAGTCCTCTCTGAGTCCATCCGGCGTAGGTACTTCAGATCGCTCTTGTGCCCGATCAGATACGCTGCGTCGAACTCGCCGTCCATTAGGTCTATGCCCTCGTTGATGTCGTCGTAGATGTCTGTCCCCGTCTCTCCTGACCACTTGCCAGCATTCGTTGCTGCCGTTATCGTACCATTGCTGTTTGCGGCTGCTGCGGTGGCGAGTCCGGTGATGTTGTGCGCTGTGCTGCCGTTCAGCATCAGGTCATCTTCCTTGCGATGAATCAGGCGCATCGCGAGATCGATTTTCCGAGCCTGTGACGATGGATCAAGCGCCATGTCCTTCTTGCTGACTTGGAAGCCGACTGAGATCTGGAATATGTTGTGATCGACTGACGATGCATTCAGACCGATTGATTCCGGGACGGCTCCCTTTGAGACGATTGATGCCTCTACGCCTGCATCCGCGAACGATTCCACCACGTCGATCCCGACGTCTGCGCCCACCGTTCGCGGTTCGAGGACATTTCTTGCGGTCATGTTGTCCTTGTACCGGTCAACATATTTGGTGATTCGCCGTGTCCACTCTTCGATGTGGTGTTTCAGGTTCTCTGCGTCATTGCTGATCATAGGAGCATCACCCCGCACTGAGTGAGTTTGTGTACCAGATCGCTGTCCGCTGCCGTCAGGGCTACGTTTGCGGCGATCTGAAGTGTGATCACGGTTGTCGTCGTGGAGACTACCCGGTTGACCTGTGTGTTGCCGTTCAGGTCGTTCAGCAGGATGTAGTCGCCGTCCGAGAGGTCAAGAGTCGTCATTTCCGCTGACGATAGGGTGACGGTTGTGTCGCCGACTGCTACGTTGTCAGGGACCACGCAGTCCACCAGATCAGCGTCTTCCAGAGCTCTTGCGAGCGAAGACGTTAGGCGGGTCTCTCCTGCCTGGCTGCCGGACTCCTCGAATACTCCAACCGGGAGCGTGTTCGTTCCGGTGCTGAGGACTGCGAGATCAAGGTAGTCGTCTGCTTTGATCGCTGCGGCTGTTGAGTTGTTCGGCGTGACCCACACTCTTGTTCTGCCTGCTGTGACCAACGGCACGGGGTCATACTGGCTGTAAAAGCCGTCTACTGTCTTCTGTACGGCGTCGTCAACGGCGATGCCAGATATAGCATACGCGATTGCCGTGCATGGTGCTGCTTTGACTGTTCCGGCTGCTGCGTAGGTTGCTGCGGCTCCGAATGGCAGGATTGATGCAGCCACCTTGTCGCCTATGATATCGAATGCGTTTACGTTTACTGGTTTCATGTTTGGTTACCTCCCCACTTTTGCATAAGCGTCATCGACTGCGGACTTGCCTCCGCTGCCGTGTCCTCTGCCATCGAATGAGAGGCGATCTGTTCTGAGTTCGTTGACCATGTCAAGCTCCTTCTTGAGATTCGCGAGATCGAGCTTTGCGAGGTCGTCTGCGGTCTTTGCGTCCTGGAGCGTTGTGAGTTCGGTTATGATCGCGTCCTTCTCTGCGTGCACGATCTTCCCGAGCTCTTTCTTCAAGGCGTCCCGTTCGGCTATGATGGTTGCTGAGTCACCTGTTGAGCTTCCTGCTACGACCATCTCTTTTATCTCGGTTAGGAGATCCTTGAGCGTGCTGTTGTAGTCGTTCTCTGCCATCCCGATCGCTGTGTCGAGCTTGCCGATCGGGTCAGGTGGAGAGTCGATCCGGTTCTTAGAGTCTATATGGAATTTACACCCGTCTTCGATTGAGCACCTGCCCGCGTCTACGATTGCTACGTGGTTCAGGAAGATGTCCTTCTGGATTGCGTCGTACTTGGCGTCGCCTACGGTGCCCTGTGTGTTGTCGAGGTTACAGAAGAAACCTATCGATAGCTCCTTTAGCTTGCCGTCCTTGACGTCTGCTGCGAGATCCTTGTTAGAGATCTCGAGGATGCCTTTGAGTTCGTCGTTTTCGTAGAGCGGGTTCTTCAGGAATCCGAGAACTTGTCCTCTGTCTGTCACGATTCCTGCATCCGGATGGTCCCTTGTGACCGGGATTCTATCCGCATACTTTGCTGCGGCTTCGAGTTCGGTTGCCGGCTTCAGAACTTTCAGCCCGTCATAATCCTGGATCATGTGCTTTGCGATCGTGGCGGGGACTGATATGATGCCATCCAATTCCGTGATGCCGCTTGCGTCGAGCTGCATGGAATCTGTTGCCAGAGCAAATTTTTTGTTCGTTGGCATAGATTGGAATATAGTCTATGGGTATTTATATGTATTCCTATAGTATATGGAATAAAGGAGAGATGCTGGCGTTCCACTAGTTCTTCTCGACTTTGACTGTGCCCACGCCGCCGCTCGATCCGGCTGTCTCGCACAAATATTTGATGCCGGTTGTGCCTGCGTTCTGTGGGGCGATCTTGTTTGATACGGGTTCCGAGAGATAGTCGCCGAATCCGATGTGGACGGTTGAGCCGTCTATGACTGTGGTGGCTGCTTTGTTGATGGTTGCCCATGCATTAGCCCACGACTCGCCGTCCAATGCATCATTGCCAGTTGTTTTGACGTAATAATCAGTGACTTTAGTATAAACAAATGTTACATCGGCCGAACAATTTGTAATGTAATATGTATTTGGGTCTTTTATCCAGCCGGAGGGTTGATTTGATGCCCGATAATCATATTCGATTCCGGTATCCTGTTGTTTTGTGGCATAACTACCGGATGGAACAGTTATAACTCCATCTGCTGATCCATCTCGACGTACCAATACGTCTACCGAAAATGGAAGCGCATCACCATTAGCATCTTCAGCCCAAACATATTCGGTACAAGACATTACGCCACCGTCTTGAACACGAACGCATCGCCTGTCTGCACCGTGAATTCCATGTCGCCGGTCGAGTCGTTCTCTTCGATCTTGATCTTGCCTGTGGTATCGTCAAATTTGATACTACCATTCAATATCACAGAATCTATACGGAGTGATCCGATAGTTGTGCCTTCCACAGCATCCAGTTCGAACCTGTCATTCGTTTCATCCCATAAAAGTCGGGCGTCTCCCGCTGTAGTTCCGCGGTTGAATTTCAGTGCTGTATTTACACCTGCTGCGACATTGTCTTGGTCAATTATGAAAGAAGTGCCATTTGTACCTGCGGGGCTAAATAGTTCCGTAAGCGTCTTTGCCGCACCGAGAACCGTATCATAGAATGTCAGTGCATTCGTTGTACCATCCTGATAAATATAAGCAGAGTTAGCATCATCGAAATACAATCGATTTGGTTTATCAATCCAGATATGCCGAGTTGACCACAGATCACCATTCCAATCAAGCTTCATTAAGAGGGTGCCCGCTTCCCGTGATTTCCACCACAGTTCACCATCATTGCGACCGTATTCCATGTATACTCCGGAATCGCCTTCTGATACCGGGACGTGGAAGTTTAGTCTCGGTGATATGATTGAGCCGTCGTACAAATCGATGTCGCCGCAGTTGGCGATATCGCTCTCGGTCATGTCAAGCGGCGATGTCGCATCGTTCATGGTGATACCGCCCAGCCCGGTGATGTCCTTATCAGCCATAGCAAGGTTTGCAACAGCAGGGTTAGCCATGAACCCGGTGTGTGCCGCCGTCGCATAACTGAGATGCGATAGCAGGGCATGATCTGTGTCGCCTGCCGCAAGTTCCGTAAGCGTCTTTGCCGCACCGAGAACCGTATCATAGAATGTCAGTGCATTCGTTGTACCATCTTGATAAATATAAGCAGAGTTAGCATCATCAAAATACAATCGATTTGGTTTATCAATCCAGATATGCCGAGTTGACCACAGATCACCATTCCAATCAAGCTTCATTAAGAGGGTGCCAGCTTCCCGTGATTTCCACCACAATTCGCCCTCATTACGACCGTATTCCATGTATACCCCGGAATCGCCTTCTGATACCGGGACGTGGAAGTTTAGTCTCGGTGATATGATTGAGCCGTCGTACAAATCAATATCCCCACAAGTATCAATGTCGCTTCCATCCATTGCCAGATTTGCAACAGCAGGGTTAGCCATGAACCCGGTGTGTGCCGCCGTCGCATAACTGAGATGCGATAGCAGGGCATGATCGGTAGTGCCAACGCCTGTGCCGATCTCCGCCCCCACCCCCCCTGCCTTGCGGTAGTATATCTTCCCATCTATCCCGTACAGTTCGGCAGGGTTGTCACTCGCATCATGCGACATCACAACGCGCTTGAACTGCCGCTCCGACCATTCGAGTTCTTGCCGGATGGTCAGGCGAACAACGTCCTGCAACGAACTGATGTTGGGATCCATGCGTCTCTTATCTCTGCGGCAGCATCAGCGACAGCGAACGCAACATGCCTTCGAGTTGATGCCGCTCTCGCATCTGCTCACCGAGGATGTCGGTCAACTGCTCGATCTGCCCTCTCGTGCTGATTGCGGCTGCGGTGACGTTCTGTAGCTGCTGCTGGTACTGCTGCGCCTGCATCCCGAGTTGCTGCTGCTTGGCTTCTGCCTGCTTCTTCAGGTCGTCTATCTGCTTCTGAAGCTCTTCTGTGGTGGGTGCTGCTGACTTCTCTGCTGCCTGCTTATCTCCTGCGGCGTCCTCTGCTTCCGTGTTTGTTCGGTGTCGTGTCATGATTAGTATGCTCCGTTATTATCTTTCTCGAACTGCTGTCTGTATCTCATCCTTTCATCACGCCCCGGTTGCCCACGTACCATTCAGTTTACGGTTGCCTGCGCCCCAGTTCGTGTTTGTGCCATTGTCATAGAATGTTCCCGCCTGTGCACAGTCATAACAATCATTGTTAGCAATGAGCGTATGGTTGCAATGTGCCGAATTTATCTTAATTGCATATTGCGGATTGTTGGTCTCTCCCCCGTCCCTGATAGTGTTTCCTTGGATGTCGCAATAATTAGCCTCTTCCCCTACCGCCGCTGATAAAAAGATCCCCGCATAAGAATTGTCAGAGAATTGTCCACTTGCGACGATGGTATTGTTTTTGACGGATACGTGGGATGCTTTCTCAATGTAGATACCATCCATCAATATCTTCCAGATGGTGTTTCCTTCTACCAAAACATATTCCGATCCTCCTTCTACGCATGGACCCCATTTGCTATCCACGAAGAAGTTGTCAATGATCTGGCAATGCTTACAATCTGCAATGAATCGTATTGAATCAGTGCGAAGACCTTTTACCCAACAGTCTTTGATTGCGCCTTCGGTTACTGTATCCCATACGATACCATACTGATACCCTGTTGTCTGGTTTGCACGGTTGCCGTCAATTGTCAGGTTAGAGATCAACATATGTGTGTTTCCGCCTGTTGTATCCGAATTCACAAACATACTAATTCCACTGTTGAAACTGTCCTTGAGCTTGATTATCGTCCTTGGTCCAGAACCAATGAGTGATTGATTGCTACCCATACTGATTGACCCATCGATGATGAACGTTCCTTCTGTCAACTTTACGGTATCGTAAGTAGCAAATGCTGTGTTGATATCGGTCTCATCGGATACTGCATTACACGACACATCCGCACGATTTTTCAGTGTTGCCGGCGTGTCGTTTGCGGCGATGGTGTATGCTGCATCACCGCCAGATGCCGCGCCAGGGGCAGCTTTCCATGATGCGTTCCCCGTCCCGGTATCTTTCGTAAGAACGTGTTCGTTTGTCGCACCACTTACAGCAGACAATGCATCTATCGCCGCCTGTGCAGTGGTTTGCCCTGATCCGCCCTGTGCAATTGCGAAGATGCCGTCCTCGTTACTATCGTAAGTGCTTTTTAGCATGTCTCCGCCGCCGGGAACCGCAGCCCATACTGGATTTGTCGCCGCTCCTTGCGTCTTCAAAAAGTGACCGGTCGTTCCAGCACCCAATCTTACAATGTTTCCGGATGCGTCGACGAAAAACACATCCCCTTGAGCGATGCTGGCAGGGATTTTAAACACGTTTCCAGTTGCAACTCCTGCATCGCAGCTATCCACCTTATCAACATTAAGAGCACTTGGAGCAATGAATTGTAACGATGTGCCAGTTGCGTTTCCGACGACCAACTGATTTGCTGTGATCACGCCAAGCGTGTCGGTCAGTCCAGTCCATGTAGTTGACCCGCCACCACCCGGTAGATTCCCCACCTGCACCTTCTTCTTTGCGTAAGATGCCGCACTGTCCTCAATGATCACCATGTCGGCATTGACTGGTGTCGTCTTCTCTGCGAACGAGTTGATGTCGCCAGCGGCACGCCTCATAACCTGATCATACCGCACAGAATCAGCCGCAGCACTGCCAGCAAGAAGGTTCTCGATCTTCTTCGTGTTCATGTCGAGACCGTAATTGATGTCAACGATTGGAGTATCCGTTCCCCCCTCCATCTGCATAGCAATTACCGTCCCAGTTTTGGCAGCATCTAATATTGCAAAACTCATCCGCCCGGTTTGAATTGTGCTTTTTCCAAAGATTATCAATCTACTTGAATCAGCTGAACCAGGACCGCCAGCAAACGTCGTAAAAAGACTGTCTGAAGTACCCCTATATCCCTGTCCAAACACATAATGAAGTCCTACAGAAAGATTGTTGCCCATCGTCTGCGATCCATCGAGTAACATTACTTCCGCTGTATCACAAAGTGTAATGTTCGCATCAGGAACCGTCATCACCCGCGTTGTATCATGCGCAATTCCGCCCACATCAAAACGCATCAACTTGGTGGCGTCTACGCTCCCCTTGACAATATTTGTGGTGTCTATAACCGGAAGAGATGATCCGCCGCTTGGCAGATTCCCTACCTGCACCTTTTTCTTTGCGTAAAACGCCGTACTGTCTTCGATGAGCATAACATCAGCATTTATAGGTGTTACTTTTTCTGTGAACGAATTGATGTCAGCGGCAGCACGTCTAAGCACTTGATCATACCGCACAGAATCAGCCGCAGCACTGCCAGCAAGAAGGTTCTCGATCTTCTTCGAGTTCATGTCCAAATTAGCGACCGCGGGATTGGCTGCGAAACCTGTGTGACCTGCTGATGTATAATCAAGTTCGGTGAGAGCACTGTGTGCTGTGACACCGCCACCTCCACCTCCCGTAGTCTCGATCCACACTGCTGCGCCTACCGTTGCATCGAGACAGACATATTCTTTATCCGCGGTTGTGTCGAACCAACGCGACCCCACCGCGTAGCCGTCGCCACTGTCTTCATTCACGGTTGGCGTAACCGCCGCACTCATGTTTGTCTTGATGGCTTCGTACGCCCCGGCTCCGGTCTTGCGCATGAACCCTTCCGCGGCTGCGAAATCCGAGTCCAACAATGCATTGGCGTCGAGGCTGGCGAGTGTTGTGTTCTTTGTGTCGGTGTAGGCGTTCGCTTCTGCCTCGTATGCCGTCTTTATTATGCTTCCTTGATCGCTGAGTTGTACACCCATCTTAAATCACCACGTTTTCAGTGCCGACCATCACGAAATCTGAGCCGACCATCACGTATATGTATGTGTCTTCATAGTCCCACTCGGTTTCGTACCGCATCCCTAATAGGTGTTGAGTCACGACTTTGCCCTTGAATCCATACACTGCATCTGTGATTAAGAACTTGTCAAGACTCGCTTCATAAGGGGTATAGAACTCAGCCACGTTGCCTATCAGATTATCATACGATACGTAACTCGGGAGTACCGGGGCGTACAGGGCGTGCGTGGGGGCTTGGTATAAGCGGCAGTGTTTGCCTGCTATGTAGTCTACCATCCTCTGTGCAACGTCTGCGTCTGTGTTGGTCAGCCACATCGCCGAGATCGTTTTTCCTGCGTAGCCGTAGTCGTTTATGGACCTGCCTGCAATTGACGTTGTGAAGATTGTGTCGTAGGGAGAGGGGTATGTGTCGTTTGAGACTTCCTCGATTGTGATCGTGAGTGCTGGCGCCCATCCACCGAATCCGGTTACGTGGATATCGGTATTTGGGGCGGGTCTGATGCCGTCCTGGGATCGGATTGAAGTATACTGTATTTGGGAGGCTACGCCATGCCCGTCGATAGCTTTCGGTAAGCTGAATCTTAGATAATCGGTTATGTAGGTTGATGGATCCGGGGTATGGGTAATCTCAAAAGTAATCGCAACAGTTCCGGATTCAGGGATACTTTCAGGGTTTGTGATGGTCACGCGGAGATAATGAGATGCCAGCGGCTGGTTGGTTGGTGCGTAATATTCATCGCTGCTCGTAATGTCCGCGGTGGCTAATATCGGACTCGTGCGTATTTGCTGCGTCTCAACTCCGCTGCCGATTGCTTTGCACTGGTTGGCGAGTCTGCGATAGTCTCGCTGGACGTCGTACCCTGTGGCGAGTTGGAAGCGTTTGAATATCGCGTCTGCTGATTTGTCTTGGTTAAGTGGGAATGGCAGGATGTATATGGAGTCTCCGACGTTGGATTGGGTTATGCCGTCGAGGCGGGGGAGTGCTTCGATTCGTAATCCAAATTCGTACGCGCCGGGCGTGACTGAATCAAGATACTTTGTGAGGGTCTTCATGCCCTCATAGATGTTATTGAATGTGAATGCCGTTCCCGTGTTGCTGGTAAAATATATGTCATGAGGGGAGCCGTATTCAGGGATCTTAGCGGTGTCATACTCATAGATCGCTTCTTTCATCATGCCCATGCTGTTAGCCCGCTGCACGAGGTCAAGATAGATGTCATTCACACACCAGTTGTCATCATATTCGATAGGGGTGTGGAGGTCGAACCGGGCAAGCTCACGCCACCAACCCACTGCATCTACCTTGAGCGCAAGATAGTCATTGCCAACATACGTGTACTTGGTGTTTATGATTATGCCGTCGAATAGCTTTATGCCGCCATCAGCCGGGTCCTTGTTGTAAAATCGTATCGGGCGTTCCCGGTCGAGTTCGTCATTCCTGCTTGTGAGGATCTGATGGAAGGTCATCCGGTCGCCCTCGAACAGTGAGTGGTGAATCTCTGCCGCGTTATGTGCGGTGCTGATGTTGCGGAGAGGGCAAGGGATGTGGGTGTAGTCGCCCCTGTCCGCGCCGGTGGCGTGCTTTGTGTAGGCTTCGAGGTATGGGTATGGCATTAGCGATCCACCCCCCTACCCAGCATGTCCTCAAGCTCCTGCCTGCGTGCCCTGCGTTCGCCTTCCATCAGTTCCAGCGGGACGAGCAGGGCGTCTCGCTCTATCTGTATCGGGCTGCCAATGGCGATCCCTGCAAGTTCTTCTTCCATCAGGCGTTCCTGCTCCTGTTCGGCTGCGTACTCTCTCGCCAACAGTTTGAACTGTTCCTTTGGCAGCATCTTCCTGGCGTCTCGGAATGCCCGCCTCGCCTCTGTCTCGCTTGGCTTCCAGCCCTCCATCTCCTCCATCTCATCAGGGGTGAAGGTGGATACGCCTTGCAACTGCCCGAGGTCATCACGATATACCTTCTGGATGTAGGACTGTCCGGGTGCGAGTCCGGCACGCCTCCACGACTCCATGCGCTGCTCTTCGGTGGGCTGCTCTGGGCGGAGTTGTCCGGACTTGAACTCCTGTCGTTCTGCTACCATTTTGTTATAGCGGGCTTCTCGCGATCCGGGGGGGTCGTATGCTCTGCGGAGTGTGTCGCGGAGTATGGTTTGCATGGGGGATTCTAATAGGGCCGGCTCTCTGGTGGCAAGGATATACTTTAGCTGCTCTTCTGTGGGCTTGAATCCTTTTGATGCTTCGTATAGTTCATGCGGTAGTACCAGTAGTTCACCGTCTGCAAGGGTCTTGATGTGGAAGTCCTTTGGCTTCCCTGCTGCTTCCCATGCGGCTTCTTTCTGTTTTAGGGTTGGGCTCCAGTCTTTGTGTTGTTCTGTTTCGAATGACAGGAATGCACGTCGCACGGTTTCGTTCCATCTCGGACCTATTTCTTCTTTTATCGCTATTCGTTCTGCTTCTTCGAATTCTTCTTTGTATTTCTTATTTTGAGGGAAGAATAGAGTAGGGGCGTAACCTTCTTTGACCATTTTCAGGTTTATATTTTCGTTGTTACGGAAAACATATCTTAGTGATCTACCGTAATGGTCTTGATCCTCTACACCCGATTCTAAATATACTTCTTTATTTAATACTAATTCTTCAAGTTTTTGCTTGGCATGTTCATAAGTTGGTTCGCCCTTCTCGGCGGTGTCGATGCCTAACAACCTTACTCGCGTCCCATCTTCCAGTTCTATCGTATCCCCGTCGATTACTCTGGCTACTGTCGCCTTGGTTCTTTTGTTGGTGAACTGAGTAAGTATGTTTAATACGCCAATTTGAACAGAGCTGCGTTGTTCTTTGGTTTCTGCGTCCTGTTTTGGGCTGTATACTCCGACTCCTGCTATCTGGTGTAGTGCTGTGTGTGAAAGGGGACGCTCTCCTGTGCGGGTCTTCTCCAGTTCCTCCATTGCGAATACGTGCCGCCCTGCGAACGTTTTGGCGGTCATCTCTGTGTATTGCTTGGCACCTTCCAGAGTGGTTGGCGGGTACATATACCTGCCGTGTTGGTCTCTGCCAGTGAGTGCATGTACTCCCAACTTTGCGAATGGGTTTGTTGCAAACCAGAGGTCATCCGCTCCGTATAGTCCTGGCAGGTCTGTTACGGGCAGGTCCGTTGTGATGGTCGTAGCGCCTGCGACATAGCTTATTTTTTCTTTCGACCAATCCGGCTGTTTATTGTATTCTTCCGGGGTGGTTCCCATCTCATTCCATTTTGCAAGAGCGGCATACGTACCGGGCTGCCGGACTACCATCTCCGATTGGAGTGGGATGTTGCCGCGTGCCCACTTGTAAAATGGGAAGAAGCGGGTTAGAGCCTCTTCTTCAAATTCTGAGTATGTGCCGCGTAGATACTCGAAATGGAACTTGTAAACCATTTCGGCGGCGTACTCTGGGTCGCCAGTCTTCTTTAGGTAGTGCAAGAATACTGGACCACGTAGTTGATTTTCGGAGAGGCGCATTGCTTGTTCGGGGTATTTTTCGTATGCTTTGCTTAGCACGCCTGTAACGCTCTGGGTGGCTGGTTCTCCGATGTATCCCGTCTGTCCGTAGATGTTGTGAGACTCCATCAGTTCTTTGAGTTCTGCGCCGGTCTTCTTTCCGTATAAGGGGATGTCGTAGACTTTCTTTGGGTCGCCGTAGAGTATATCGACGTTATGTGCGTAATCGGCTGGTTCGACTCCTGCTAAGATGTTCTGCCATCCTACACCTCCGTACAGGTTTCGTGCGTAGTACCCTGGCCATGCTGCGATCCACGATTTTTTGAGGGTTGCAAGAGCGGGGTCATACGTGTCTGTCCACCAAGAATGTGTGGGGTGGGTGCGTTGGAGTTCTTTGGCTACAGAGGTCGGGATATAGGTTTCTGCCTGCTTGTATTCAATAGGGGATAGGCGGTCTATTTCAGATCGTGCGAAGGATGATGAGGGAAAATGGGACTCTTTTTCTTTTGAGTATTTGAATAGTGTTTGAGGGATTCCATCTATCACCACATTCTCTGGAGCTTGCCCCAATGGGAAGCCTGTGGGTTGTCCGTGCTTTGTTAGTACCTCCTCACGCAATTTACGGTATTCCACCGCCCGGACGTGCTTGGATATGTACGTTTGTGTGGCAAGATAAGGATCATCTACAAAAAATTTCTTGGCGCCGTGCTGCTCCTGCATCCACTTGTTTATCTGGGCTACGTTGCCTTCCAGCGTTCGCCGCATGGAGGAGCCTTGTTTGAAGACGACTTGATTAATATCGTCTCTGTGCTTTTCTTCTACGTATTTGCGCCCTTCTTTCGTGAGGATATGAGGCATGTACCCTTTCCGGTATTGGTCTTCTTTGATCATGCCGAGCGCTACTTTTTCATCAAACGCGTCGTCGAGTATTTTTCTTAGGTCTCTCACTGCGGCTACTGCTTCGGGGTCTACTTCTCTCTCTGGCAGTATCTTACGTGGTTCTCCTGCTGCCCTTGCGACTGCTTTTGCCGCTTGTTCTTCGGGAGATAGGACTAACCTGCTTGCATCAAGCATTGCCGTAACGTCTCTGGTCTGTGCTTTTGAGGTTGTTTTCGATATTTCTTTGATGCGGGTTCTTGCTTTCGCTGTCTGGTATGCTGACTGTCGATAGAATTGTAGGAATGGTTTCTTGACTTCTTCACCTACGTCTTGTATGGCTTTGTGGAATGGTACGAATGCGGTCCTCAGGAGGTCTACCCCTTGCGCCCTCTTGTGTGCGTATGGTAGAGCTTCCCACCCTGCCTTTGCGGCTTTCTCGTAAGGTGCGGTGTAGAATAGTTTCTGTCCGAATATGTGTACTGATGACTCCGAGAACTTCTTTGCGGCAAGGTATTCCGTTTGCCCGCGTCCTATGGCGGCTATTAGCTTTTTTTCAGCTGTTCCCCTGCTTATTCCTCTTGCTATGGTGTCTTGGAGGTAGTCTATGCCAAGAGAATTGACTGTGATATCTTTGCTGATGCTTCTGCCGATCCTGAGTGCTTTGGGTGTACCTTTCACTGCTTTTGCGCCTTTGCCGATGACTCCAACGCCTATGTAAGTGGTTGGATCAAGGAGTATGTCAAGTGCAAATGAGGTGACACCTCTTGCTGATAAGAATTTGGTTTCTGATGTGGATATTCCAAGTGCTTGAGATGGGGAGATTTCCTTGAACCATTCTCCTTCTTCCCGTTCTTCGATCCAGTCAATTTCTCCTAACGTTCTCTTCCGTGCTGCGTATATGAGTGATCCGGATGCACGTTCACCGGTTAGCAGGACTCCGAATAGTTTAGAGAGCTTTCCTTCTTCTTCCTTCTCGAGTGGTCCCTTTGGTGTTGGCGCCCACAGGATCCCGTCATCTACACGCTCCTCGTCTTCCCATCGTTCTTGCCATGTTGACATTGCGCATCACCAAAAAAAAGAACATCGTCCGACACTGCGCCGGGCGTTGTGTGTCTATAACGTCACCACATCAGGCACGAAGCTGAAGGTGACCGTGTCGGTGATGATTCCCTGCTCACTGTTCGCCTCCTGCGCCACTCTGTCGAATGACTTGACCGTCGCCTGAAACAGCAGGTCATGGGTTGCAGTTGCTACAGTGGTATCCACTATATCGATCAGCAGTGGGATCTTCACCTTGTCCGAATCTCCCTCATGCGCTGCGGCAAAGTCCGCCATCGCCTCATTACCATAGCGGTACAGTCCCACCACAACCGTTCCGGTGGCGGTCAAGTCCACCCTCAGTCTCCGCTCGGTGCCGCATTCATCCACCATCACCTGATTTGTCGCTGCCTGGTAGCCCTGGACTGTCTGTATCCGGGGTAGGTCAAGTTTGCCGCTGGTGGCGTTGCTTGGCAGCGATCCGGTTGTGAGGGGTAGGTACAGGTCCACAGTCTGCCCTTCTATGAGTGACGAGAACGCCACAATAGTATCGGCTACCGGGAACGTTACGCCGGTTATCGTCGAGAGAACGCCGTCTGCGTATGCTCTGGCATACTCTTCGTCTGCGATCACAACTGCATGGGCTTCGAGTCCTGTGAGTGTGATCGTGTTCGCCGCTGCCTCTCCCGCTGTGACAGCGTGCTTTAGCAGGGCGTACAGTTCGTACATAGTGTACGATTCATCTGAAGCTACACTTGGTCTTACCATAATTCATCACCTCTTATGTCGTCACCTTAACGGGCGGTACGAAAGTAAACTCGAAGATGTCGAGTATCATTGCCTTTCTGTCGCGCCCTGCCTTCGTGCCGCGGGCATACGTTGCAATCCTGCACTCATGCAGAATGTCATGCGTTATGTTCGCTGCGTCTGTCGAATCCCTCACAATGAACATCAGATACTTCTTGTTCTTCCTTGCAAGAATGAAGTTCTGCATGTTGACGTTCCCCTGTCGCTTGAACATCAGCGTCCCATTGCCATCATCTGAGTACCGCACTGTCTCAGTTCGCTCCGTGCCACACGCTCCAATATCTTCCTCATTCGATTCCGCAGAGTAGTTCTGCGCCATCTGATCGCATGTTACAGGGATCTTCCCAACCGTCGTGTTGTTCTGGAGCGTGCCTGTGGTTGCTGCGAGGAAGACGTCAACTATATCGCTTGATGTGAGCGTTGTCGTTATCGTTATGTCGGTGTCGTTGGTGCTCAGGGCAACTTCTGTGATTACGTCCCTCACACCATTGACATATACTCTTGTTCGCTGTAGCTTGTGACCCGTAGCTGCGATCACGTCAGCGTGCGGCTTCTTACCTACTACTTTGACGTTCGTTCCGGCTACGCCTGCCTGTGCTATATGGTATAGCTCATACGCATCGTATACCTCGTCTTTAAATGTGCTTATTTCGGTCATCGTTCGGTTCCTCCAATTATTCCGACCACGTTGCGTTCAGGGTCATCTCTGCCCTGATAACTGATCTTCCGCACTTGGGGATCGGTTTCGTTGTGATCTGTGGGATACTATGTATCTTAAAATCACTTAGTCCCATCGTCGGTGTTGCCATGAATTTGTTGTAGACTAATTCATAGAGCGTGCCGAGTTCGGCTGCTGCTGCGTCGTGTGTGTTGCTGAGTACGCCTACTGTGATCTGCATTGGGTCTAATGCCGTGAACTGTACGTTAGTGCCGCATGATCCGTCGAACGGCTGTGAGATCGTGCCGATGTAGATGGCGGGGTAGACGATCTGTCCGGTGTCGATCAGGTATCGGAGCCACGTCTTTATCGCTGCGAGGAGGGTTGCGTCTGCTTGCAGTGTGGTGATTGCGGCGGTTCGGATCTCGTCATGGGTTATCATGGTTACAGGCTCTTCAGATATGCGACTGTTCTTGGGTCTGCGAGGGCGGTGTCGATGTTCTTGAGCCGCTTCTTCACGAGTGCCGCGGTTGTGTAGACTACGGCTATAGGTCATCATCTCCGAGTTTCTTAAGTTCTGTCTGCGTCTCTGCTTCCACCTGTGCGGTCTGCGCTGCGTATAGGTTGCTCATGGACTCTTCCAGTATCACGGTCGGGGCTTCTTTCCACTTGAGCATGAACTCCTGCTCTGACAATTGTCCGGATGCCTGGAACCTCTCCAGCAGGTCACGCACTGCCGGCGTCACCTGCGACTTCTGGATCTCGTGCAACAGCTCATAGTAGTCCTTCCGATCCTTCTCCGATGCCGACAATGCGCCCGCAACAGATCCTCTGAGGATCGACACAGGGATCCGGGAGCCCATCGCGAGCTGCTCCATGATCACGGCATAGTAGTTCTTCGGGTTCAGGGCACCCGTTGTGCTGCCGTGTACCACTTCGGTTCCGTTCGGCATCGTGAGCACTGTCATCGCGTTTATGTCGGCAGTGGCTTCGTCAATCGCATCGATCTGTGCCTGCGGATCGGATGAGTTAGGAGCTATGAACACGGGCATACCGCCAGCGTTCCGCCACATCGTCTGACCTGTTGCCCAATCCATGTTCTTCAGACTCGTCAGGATATCGAACAGGCAGATCAACGAAGACTCGCCTTCAAGAGACTCCTCATCTATGAATGGATTCCTGATATGGATAATCCTGGAGGCGTCAATCTTCTGCGTTGAAGACGAGATGTTAAGCTCATAATAATCAAGTTCTACCGGTAGCATCAGGTTACCGTCAGCGTCCTTCTTCGCATGGATGTCTTTCACCCATGTTTTCGGGATCACTTGCAGGTACTGAATCTGCGGCGTCCCCTTCACGACTTCATCCAGCTTCTTCCCATCACTATAGCCAACGAGAACCCCGGCAAATCCGTATAGCCTCGCGAAGAACACTGCTCTTGTCATCGGCAGGATGATGAACTTCTCAAATATCTTTTGTGCCTCCGCATTCCACGCCTTCAGCTCCGCATCCTCCGGAGACCTGAACTCAACCTCTGCCACAGCGTCTTTCGCTACGTCATCAACAACCATGTGCGCCGCCTGATTGCGCCTGAACATATCCTCAAGGATGCCGTCCGTTATGGCACTCGTCTCAATGAACCCGCTTGAGGTCGTGGATCTCGCCGAGGGCTTAGCAGGCTGCGCCCAAGGGAAGCCAAGATATGCTGCTGCATCTCGAAAGAGTTTTTTCATTGTGTCACTCCGTTGTCGATCTTGGAAGCGCAACCGTCTGGTTGGCTGCGAGCAATGCAAGTGTGCGGTCTACTTCGGACTGCAACAGCGTAATTGAGAGTTCGGCGTCGTCCAGCGAGAGGAACGTGGTACCCGGGTCATTCGCTATTGCTGATAGTGCTGCCAAGCAGGTAGCGCACGACCGGATCGTGGTGTGCGTCGATGCGTCAAAGGATGAGATCATGGAGAACCCCATCGTGTCATCAATGACCCCCTCTGCCTCATATATGAACTGGTCTATGTCTACGTCCGCCAGCTCCGAAGAGATGTTCTTAACACGCGTCTTAACAAGTGCCGCCGTGGTATAGGTTGTGGCTATAAGTCATCACCTTTTCCCCTTCCGGATTGCTTTTGGTGGCGAGCAACCGCCCCGCCCCGCATTCGCTCCGGTTCCTTTACCCGATCCATTCTTTTTGGGGGTGCCGTTTGTCATAAGTGGTTATTGGCGGAAGGGGATATAAGTAGATGGGGTGGATTCAGTGCCCTCTCGGCGTGACGGCTGGGGGCTTCTTATCACTCAGCAGATTGAACGCTTGTGATGCTGCGTCCACCTGATCATCATGTACTTTTGCTGTCGGGAATCGTTCTGCTTCGTCGAGGAACGACGTGTTCCATGTCGCCGCTATCAGATAGACGTTGCCGTTTGATACTGCCGACGCAAAAGGCTGCGCCCGCACTGGCTTTGATCCGGTGGCTGATACGCCGATGAAGGCATATCCCTTGAGGATGTTTCTTGCGTAGTGCGAAATTAGCGATATGCCGGACGCCCCGCCTTCTTGCTCCATGAAGATACGGGTTTCTTTGCCGTCGAGTTGTGCTGCTTGGCTGATGATGCGCTCAACCTCTGCGGCTTCTGCCCTGACCCGGATCACATCTTTGATCCAGTACTTTCCTTTGTGCTCGCTCATGAGGCAGCCAACAGTCCAATCCGGGTCTTTCCCCTGCTTTGCTTCAGTTGCTGCCAGATCCCAGAACCTGACCTGACTTCCTCTTGCGCCACCTTCTGTGATGATGAAGTCCTGCCGCTTGAATGTGCCGCCGGTCCGGCTGTATGGCGACTGCTGGTACATGGCAGCCCACCAGTACGCGCTTACGGTGTCTTCGATTCGTTTGAGATCTTCGATCGAATACCGCTTCTTCCAGAGGGGGTCGCCGATCCTGCGTCCGAGCGCATCATTCTCTTCTGCAATCGCGGGAAAGTTTAGGATCTCCCATTGCTCGCCCCCGGCTTCCATGTCCTTGAGCAGCAAGCCACCGAGATCTCCCGGATGCCATCTGGTCATTATGAGGATGATTGCGGCGTCCGGTTCGAGCCTGGTGTACGCTGTGCTTTGATACCAGTCCCACGTCTTGCTCCGTTTCAAGTCGCTGTTTGCGTCCTCGGCGTTCTTGACCGGGTCGTCGATGATCATCAGGTCCGCGCCCTTTCCAGTGATCGCCCCCCCGACTCCCGCCGTGTTCATACCGCCAACGTGGTCTTTGATATCCCACCGATTGCGTGCGCTTGAATCGGATCGGATCGATAGCCCAAATGTCTCCGTTGTGAACTCCTCGAAGACGTTTCTGACTTTCCAGCCCCACGACGCCGCAAAGTCTGCCTCGTAGCTTGTGAGAATTATCCTGTTGTCCGGATGATGCCCAAGATACCACGCCGGAAAAAACTGTGAGATGAGTTGTGACTTGCCATGTCTCGGCGGCATGAAGACCATAAGCCGCTTAAGATTGCCTGCCGCAACCTGAGTGAGCTTATCAGACAGCATCAGGAGATGATCTGCCGGCTGCCATCTGTGCCTGCTTGCCGAGTATGCGAACCATGCAGGAGATGCCGTTTCATGCATTTGACTCTTTCTTTGCTACAAGCTTCAGCAGGTCGTTTTCCGCAGCCATGATATCCGGGTCGTCTGTGAGCTCGTGTTTGATTGTACTTATGATCTCGTGCTTATCCGCCTCGCCTGTGAGCGCCCGGAGTTCCTTGCTCGCTGCGACCAGTTCGCGGATATCGTTTATTGCTATTCCTGCTTCCAGTGCGCCTTTGATTAGTGTGGCTAGCGCTCTGATAAGCTCGACTTTGATATCCACGTACTCAGGCACTATGATATCTCTTGTGCGCTGTGCGACTTCATGATCCCTGTCTTCACATTCCGCATCCCATCCAAATTCTACTTTCCACTTGCCAACCGACTGGCGACTGATGCCAAGCTCCCTCGCGGTTGCGGAGTCGTTGCGCAGGTGATAATAGGTCTCAAATGCAACGCGGTGTTTCTCTAATTGCTTCATTTCGTATCTTTACAAAGTTGACACTATGTAAACTTTTGTGTTATTTTGTGAGAATTATATTTACAGTAGACCCTGGCGGTCTGCCGTAGTCGCTGCGGGAGGGGGGCTCCCCTCCTGACAGCATGACTATTGTTGCTGCCGCCACCCCCGGTATGCTCGCATCTCCTCAGTCGTCGTGAAGACAACATCCGGAGAGGCGTACTTCCTGAACGGGTGCGTCGGGATCCCCATGCCATTCGTAGTCTCGAACGGGATCTCAACTGTGCCAATGCGCACCACGATCCGGACGTGCCCGGGTATTTCGGTGTTGCCGATGTAGCCGGCATAGTATGAGTCGATCCCTGCGGCGATCAGCCTGTCGTGCAGGGCGATTGACATATCTCCGCAGTTGTGGTCGTCGGTGTAGTAGATCGCCTGATAAGACATCCCGGCGGTGATCCACGCGACTACTATGATCGCGAGGATGGCGGCGAGGTCTGTGCGTGTTAGTGGCTTCATTTTATTTGTGCTCTCTCGATGTCATTCCAGAGTGTTACTTTCGCTGGCTTTGTCTTTTACTAATATATTTCTGCCGTGTTCTTGTTCGATGTGGCATCGGAATAGCTCATGTTCCGCGAAAAATCTACAAAGTAGATCATGTCCTTTTCCACTGCATCCTGCATACTCGCTATAAGGCCTTGTGACTGTCGCTAGTTCTGTGAAGAATTTGTTTAGCGATGTCCATGTGGTGTACTCGTTTGGCGAGCTGAAGTCCGTGTAGAATGTGTCCGGTACTCTTCGGTCACTGTTTCCAAGCACTATATTATCGTAGTCATTCCACGTGCGGTATGCCACAGTTGACATGATGTACATAGATGAGGTGCCTATTGTTGGTGGTCGAATGGTCTCAAATTGATATGTGGGGATCATTAGAGTATCCTTGTAAGCGTAAGGTATATATAGTAGTCGGTAGTAGTTAGTAGTATGGAACTGACTTGTACATACAAGGAATGTAACTGGGTATGGACGTATCGCGGAAAAAAGAAATATCCGGCATGGGTCACATGTCCGAATTGCTTACACAAGGTGAAATTGCCAAAGCCGGAAGTGATCTGAATGACCAAAAAACATTGTAGAGTGTGTGGTGTCGAGTTAAGCGAAGAGAACTGGTATGCATCCATGCGGAAGAAATGCGACTGCTGTTGCAAAGAATGTGACAAAGAACGAACCCGATTGTGGAGAAAAGCAAATCCGGAAAAGGCAAGAGCAATCCACACGAGAAAAAATCGTAAGCGAGAGGTACTTTTCGTATGAGGGGTGCGAGGATGCAAAAGTCACCGACCCCGCACGCCGCTACACTCTGTGCGGAGCCTGACTGAGGTTCATCGCACTCGCCCTTGTTCTCGCAGGAGGTGTAGATGATTGAGCACCGAGCCGTGCTGACGCTCCGGGAATTTGGCGGTGAGCTCCTGCCCGGTTAGCCCTTCTTCACGTATCCTGATCAGGCGGGCGTCTTCTTCTTCGGTCCATGCCGGGGATTTCCTGCGCAGCGGGGTATACGCTTCTGCTGCTATGAGATTTTTCCTGACTGTGGTCTTTCCGATATGCAGGATGTCAGCGATCTCTTGGAGCGTCTTATGCTTTTCGTCTCGCAGGCGGATCATCTCCAGGCGCATGGCACGTATCAGGTAGGTCATGGTTGCTTGAATTGATTGATTGCCGCCGTCATGTCCTTGACGCCTGTGCTGAGATTCCGGACCGCCTCGATGTGCGACGTCATGTTCTCTGCGAACGCCGCCTGGTTTGCCTGGATGCCTGCCATTGCTGTGAGAACGAAGTCTGTCGTGATGGGCTGCGCCTTCAGGCTGTTGAAGAAGTCCTGGACCTTCTTGTTGTCTGTCATTGCACTGCCGGGATGGACGGTCTCTGCTTCGTTCAGGTTGAAGGAGTTGTCTATGAGGAACCACAGACCCTTTCCGTTCCGGATCTCTAGCTTCTCGCCTGACTCGTTGTACTGCTGTGCCAGGGCGTTTTGCATCAAGGCAAAATGTTGTCTTGCGACTTTAAATATGTGATCGCCCTTGATCTCGAACGAGACGTGCAGCAGGCGTTCAATGTGCTTGATGATGCTGAGGTGCTTGGCGAGAGCGGTGTTCTTCGCTGTGAGGGCGAGCTCTGCGAAGTAGCTTGCCTTGTCGTGGATAATGATGCTGTGATTCAAAAGCCACACTTTTTTACCTTCGACAATTATCCGCTGCCCACCCCCGGCAATGCCAAGAGGCTCGAAGGGGATGTTATGGGCAGTGAGGTATTGCTTTCGCTTCTCATTTGTCCAATTTTTGAGGTTTCTTATGACCTGCCACTTGGTCATGAATGCATGGGCACGGACTGCATCTTGTTTGAACTGATGCAGGGTAGACTGACTGAGAGTTCGTACTTGTGGGTAGGTCTTGACTGAAGCTATATAGGATGATGTACGAATGTGACTTTTTTCCGCTTCGGGTTCTTTGAGAACGTTCCAGACCCCATAGCCTGCTTTCTTGATGTATCCTTGCTTAGCCGTCTTAGTTAAGTGGTACTGGAGCGTCTGCTTTGGAACGCCAAGTTTAACGGCTATCTTCGCTGGTTGAATTCCGGCTTTTAGATAGTCCACTATAGTCAAGTCCCAATCCAAATCATTTGTACTTCCGGTCTTGACGTGGGGCTTGGTGTTCGTACTTCTCAGTGAGTCGCAACAATCGCTTATCTTCGAGAGATCGAGCCTGTATTTATCCCACTTGTGGATTCTGCTCTGGCGGATGGATGTGTTTTTGCGGTGGTTGAACTTACTGCCAGGAAGAAGCCATGCATGCAATGGGTTCAGGTCTTCTCGGTTATCGAATGCAAGGCAGAGGAAATAGTCTGCTGTGGTGTTGTGCCTGATATTGAATCCCCAATCACCGGTCTTTTGCATACACGCGCTTTTGATGTCGATCTTCTTGTTGTGATTACAGATCACATCAAACCCCGGGTTATGCATTGGCATCCGCTCAACGTCTTTGAAGACCAGGCTTAAGACCCGCTCTGCGATATGGCAGCCGAGATACAGCTCGCATTCCTTATTCTCGTTGAATGGGCGCATTCCTTGCTTACGACGCTGTCTTGCACTGCTTCTTAGCTGGGATACGTTTGTTTTTTCCGGATTCGCTTTTTGCCATAAACTGATCTGTTTATCGTAGCATTTTTTGCAGACGTAATAATTACGAGGTTTTTGGCATGACGGATACCAGTTCTCGTCGGTCAGTTCGGCGCCGCAGTTTCGACATACGTGAGCGTTCGCTACCTGTGGATTGTCTTGATTCATGATCGGTCTCCAGGACCCTTCCCACCCGGGCGAAGTCCCGGAGATGCACGGTGGGGTGCCCCCCACCGCGCGGGAAAAGAGATCTACGCGAAGTATGGCGTACAAGGTATAAATACTTTGCTTTGTACTTGTTTGGCATCTCAATCACCGCCTGTAATCAGTGTCTGCATCGTATCCGGCAACTGATTGCCCCACGCGTCCCAGCCCTGCCGCCGTTCTCTTGCAAACAGTTCAACCTTCGGATTCAGATCCGGCGATTCAAGCAGACCGTAGATCTCCCGCGGCTTCTGCGAGTGCTTCCGAACTTTGGTCTGGAGGAAGTTGGCTTTTTGACAGTGGAACGGCGTTAATTTGCCGCGTGTGCCAACCAGCAAAACCTCGACCTGTCCTCTAAAATAGTTCCCCATGCCTTGCGACATGATTTTACGCCAGTAGATTGCAGTCTTGTACTGGAACGACCACGCCGCCATTACTTTAAAGCCGTATGGCAGTAGCGGAGTGGTGCACCAGAGAAACAACGCTGCGCTGGATTCCAGTTTTGGTAGCGGATATGTGCAGATATCCTCGATCGGTATGGTTTTGTATTTTGCCGCCGCCCCGGATGTGTTGTTTCTGCCAGTCGTCATATTGTCGTACTGCCACGGTGGATCTGCGTATAGTAGTTTGTACTTTGTTGCGGTCGCTGTGGGTGTAGCCATGGTACGCCTCCATGACAAAGTGTTAGATTTGCCGCCGTCATAAAGATTTTTGGAGACTTTGTAAACTTAATTTCAAAGAAATAAAAACGACCTTCGCTCCGGAGGGGAGCTGGAGCGAGAGGCATTTTTATTTTTGTTTGCAGAAATTTAGACTGTTCCGGTAACACTAAATAGGAGGTGTTACAAGGAGATCCCACTCACAGAGAAAAGATGCAACAGGGATCTGAGTCCCTGTACATGATCACCACGCTGCTGTTGTTGGTTTCTTGCGCATATCAATGTTGCGGCTGCTGGTTCTGTGAGGAGGTAGTACAACATGATAGTACAAGAAATTGCGTCTATGTTAGATGGTCGCGAGTACGGAGAGGAGCTTAGCGACCAAGACATGAAATACGCAAAAGACAACGGTGCCGTGATCGTGTTCGGTGCGTCCGATGACTTGATGGAACTCCGCGGAGCCATCAATGATGAGTGCGATTGCTACGAAGGCAGAATGATCTACTTCAACCGAACAGGAGAGATCGAATGCGAATGCGATAGCATAGACTGCCCTTACTTTGCTGCGATCAAAGACGAAGCAAGCTGGATTGAAGCCTGCTGGGACTCCGAAGGATATTCGTGGACTTATGAAACTACCATACCCCATGAGACATTTGAGATCCTGGAAGATGGCGGGAAGTATTGCCGCGGTATCGTGTTTTTGTTAGAGGACGTGAACGCATGACCCAATATGCTGAAGCGAGGGCGGCGCAGCTTGTATGGCTTCTGCCGCAACTGAACGCAGAATGCGAACGGCTGAAGAACGCAACCGAGTCCACGATCACTGGACGGACGCTTGGAGATCGAGGGCTCGCGATTCTCGGCGGGCAGGCAGATGAGATCTCGCATGCGATTGAGAGGCTGAGCGCATGATGAAAGCTGGAGACAAAGTACATCTATATGACAGTTCAACCGGGTATGCTGATGCTGTGATAGAATCCGTTTCGACCCATTCGAAAACAGGATATGAATTCACTGCCCCGATTGCACGCGTTGAAGTCGATGGAGAATTCATCGGGTCATTCAGAGAATACGACTTCGAACTACGAGACGGGGAATTATGGGAACGGGAGGACCGATGACCCGCGAATACTCACGCAGCAAGACCGTCCGGTTCACGCCGACGTCGTTCCTGCTGGTCGAGACTGCGGCGAGCGGTGTAGGCGTTACGACGTCGGAGTTCATCCGCGAGGCTACTCTGGATGCGCTGCCGGGAGTGAAGCTATGTGTCTGATCCAATCGGCTGACGCCGCCGGGATCCTGGATCGTGCGATTAAGATCATCGCCGCCGCCGCTGACACGCCGACATGGCAGATGCGGGCTGGCGAACGGTGGTTGCGGAAGGGACGGCAGGAGGTGGAGGTATGAATCTTGAGGTATACCTTGATGAAGAGCTTGCGTTGCTTGGTGTAACGCCACACATCACGCATCTTCGACTGACCAAAACAGACTGCTTCGCTGCTGTTACGGTTGCCGCTCCGGATTATGAGGACCATCTTGGCATGCATATAAGGCTTTTCCGGTTTTTTGGAGCCGCGTTCGTTGCGCAGCGTCAGGATCTAGGTAGGTTTCTTGTTGGTGCGTTTGCTGGAATTGAAAATGGGGTTGCCTTATGCCACCATCTTGATCAGTTCAATCGCAAGCGTGGGCGCATCATTGCGAAAGGTCGGCTGATCAAGGCGATTCGTGCGGCGAGGGGGCTGTCTGAGCCAGATCCCGGAAAGATCGTTCCGTTCCCTGGGCTGATTCCATGATAGACTTGGCATTCCGGGAGGGATTGCGTCGAGCACAAGAGGAGAATCCCGAAGACGACGCTGCGGTGATTCATTATGTTCTCGATCATGCATGGGATCAGTACCCCCGACCGTTCTTCATCTGGCTTAATCGACAGATTCAGGCATACGATCAGTTCGGGGGTGATGAGTGATCTTCAAGTCGCTTGAACACAACCCGATCCGCACGCCCAATCAGGCGGTCGTTGACCTGATGGGCGGGGCGGATGAGGTGCTGCACCTGCGGGCGTTCGGGAAGGAGCTTGGTATCCGGATCCTGCTTGATGAGAACAATGCGGCGGTCGTGATCGAGACTGCGTCCGGGTTGCATCGGCAGCCGCTGGTGGATTCTACCGGGCGCCCGTTTGTTCCGACTGACGTGGAGGTGCATGATGGCTAAGGCTGAAGCGTGCCAATGCGTGTACTGCCCGGCTTGTGGCGCTGGCGTGTGCGTTGCGGATGCGCCTATGCGGTGCCCGAAATGCGGGTGCCTGATTAAACCGGAGGAAACAAAGAATGAGTGAAAACATGGAATTGGACCTTTCTGTCAGAAAGGTCACTGATGCGAAAGGAAAAGATAGAACATTCACAGTCGCCCTGGTAGGCGAGAAGATCATTCTATACGAAGATGAAAACGGCGACCATGTCGATATGCTTGAAATGAAGCTTACGGTGAAATGCAGGCTTCCTACTACGCCCGGGCAGTTTGGCATCGAGCAGTACATGAACAGAAAAGTGCTTGTGTTGCGGGATCGGGATGCATCGCTTCAGAGCTTCGGTGAGCCGATGCCGATTGTGGCGACGCAGCAAGAGATTGTGTGAGCCCTGCTTCGGGGCTCTTCTTTTTTTCGAGAGAACTTTACACAGTTTGTTAACCGCTCGCTTCGGTCTAGTTAACAGACTTTGTAAACTTAATTTTGCATGAATAAAAATGACCGTCGCTCTGGAGGGGTGCCGAGAGCGAGACCTATTTTTATTTTTTTTCATGAAACTTTACAAAGTGATGCTGCCGTAGTCGCTGCGGGAGGGGGGCTCCCCTCCTGACAGCATGACCTACTGCTAGCCGAATACCAAAGGAATTGCGCCTTCCCTCACAACATGCAGTGGAATGCCTTCCACCTCTATGATGTTACGGGGGAGCCATGATTTCTTCGGCATGAAATAGCCCATCAATGACTCTACAACCTTAATATATACTGCGTCTGGTATTATCAACACCATACGGAATTGCCAGCCCTCGATTGGTTTAATATTCAACTTGTTTAATAGTAGCTCGAAATACGTTACCTCGCCGCGCTCTTTCTCATTCCGCTTGTTGCGGTACGGTATCCATTGCCGCTCGTAAACGTCTGTATCATTTACTATAAGAGTGCAATCTTTGCGAAGTTTTCTTACTGCAACTCTTACCATATTCGGAGCGAAGTCTGTCCTATATCGTTTGATTTCGATGAACGTCAGTAGCGGATAGTCTTCTACTACAGCATCAAATTCGCATAGTTGGCCAATCCGCACATTCCGAAAAACCGGTGCTATACTGTGAGTCTCCAGAAGAGTCTGTACCTTGCGCTCATACTTCCTGCCTTCTTCAAATGCCGGTATGGTCATAGTTTGAATCACCTATTGATCAATTTGTCATTCAAACTATATAAAGGATTGCAGTTAGGATTAACTGGGTTTTATCGATTTGTGAATCTCTCTAATCATAAGCCATCGTGGCGGTATCCTACCGCCGCTAACGAGAACTCCGGGAAATATTGCTTGAAAAAAAGAGGGTTCACAACACGCCCAGCAAGTACCGCCCGATATACTCAGTGTATGCTGGCGGGATCGCCTGTTTGATCTCTTCCCGGGTCATCCAGTCAATCCCCATCGCTACCCGCCAGTCCGCTACTCGGCACGACCAGCCATCCGCTCCGTTCCCGGCGACAGAACAGTATGCGGACTTTTGGAGGAAGATAGAAGGATCCGGTTTTGACGGCTGCCAGATCGGCTTCTTTCGCCTGAGTCGCATTGGCTGAGGCAGCCACCAGTTCGTTTCAAACAGCCGCCTCCGGATGACTCCTAATCCAAACATCGTTCCTTCGAGATATGTTGGGTTGCGGAGTGGGGCGGTGGGGACGTTCTCGATCACGTACGGAACACCTGCCTCGATCAGTCGTAGCCGTATTGGTTCGATCAGGTCAGGGTATTCCTTCCCGGTGTTTCGATGTCTCTTCGTTCCCCAGCAGTAACCTTGGCACGGCGGGCTGGCGTGGATCGCGTCGTATCCCGAGAGATCGATTTTCAGCGCATCGGCTTGTATGAATTTTTCACGAAAGTTCGGTTGATCCACAATGTCGACCCCCGTGACCCGGAAGCCAGCACGGCTGTAGCCTTTAGCTGCCCCGCCGGCACCTGAAAAGAGATCGAGGAGTCTTTTCATCAGTTCATTGCCGCCGCCATCCTGCGCTCGAGCTCTGCAATGCATGCCACGCCGCCTTTGCCTGCGTTGCGCTTGAGTTCTTGCAGTCCCATCGCCGCCACCCGCTCGGCTACAGATGAGCTGCTGTTGCGGTCGGCTGCCCGGCTGGCTGCTCTGGGGGATTCCTGTCTGGCCGGGTCACGTAACGGGGGGAGCTTCTTCTTCTGCTCGTTCGGTGGATGGAGGCGTTCGCCAGTCCAGCCCGCCGCCCGCAGAAGCTGCTCATAGGCGGGGGATAACGGGGCTGTCGGGACGTCGGGCAGGCGAGCAAAAGCTATCAGGTGCTTGCAGACGTCGTAAGGGGGCGTGCAATTGTACGTCATGTCCTCGCAGGCGCAGCCCATCGTTTTCTGCGTCTCGCTGATGGCGTATGCTTTGCCGCCGCTGCAGATGCAGAGATAGTAGCCAGGGGAGAGCATCCGGAAAGTGTATGATTCTTCCCTAGACTTCCGGTCTCGGTCTACGTCGCATCTGAAGCCGAGGCGGGGGGCGAGGCGAGTTATGTTTGCTTCGAGGCGGATCATGCTTCTATCTCCATCGTCGCTATCTTCCCGAACGGTCTTATCGCTGCCGTGACCGCTTTCATGACATCGCCGTAATGCTGTCCCGGCTGAACCGCGACGACGATCTGCCGCTTCTGCCTGCTCTTCCGGCTGAGCCTCCAGCCGCCGGCTACTCGGTCGAGGTAGCCGGTTTCTTCGAGCTTGCGAGTATAGGATTTGACGGCGTTTGGTGATTCGATTTCGTTGTCTGCCAGTGCTTGCTCAAGCATGTCTGATGTGATCAAGGCAGCCGGGGGGAGGGAGGCTATGACCTCCCCTCTGCGCTGGCATGTGGTCTTGGGCATCGCTATGTCCTCCTTGCTGCGTAGCTGTGGAACAGTAGATCGATCTGCATTGCTTGACGAATTGTATGTAGCGGTTGATATGATCTATCATCGCTGATGCTTCTTCCTGTACTGTGTTCATGAGCTATTCCTCCTTTTCTGCTCGTCCATCTCTTCTATCTGCTGCTTATAACTCTACAACGATTGTCCGATCAAACAATTCTCTGATCTGGAATTCATGTCTGTTATCGGTATTCATCGTTCTCATCCTCTGATCTCGAATCCGATCTTTGCGTCGAACTCTCGGCGATACTCTGCGCATCCCTTCTCATCAATATCCGCGTACTTGCAATCGTCGCAGCGAAAGAAGATCTGATATTTCGATTCGCAGCCGAGACATGCGTCCATCATGCATCCCCCCCGGTTGCGATTTCTGCATATCTGCAATCGTCGCAGTGATGCACGGCAGGATGCATGAAAACGCCGTCTGGCGTGATGCACTCACACAGAGAACTTGTAGAAGTAAGTTCCCTGTGATGGTTCTGGCACTGCATATCCTTCCATGCCGCCACAAATGCATTTTTAGCCTCTGCGGGATCGGGGACGTGCCTCCAGTCCCACAGCGGCATTATTGCGAACTCGGCACGAGATAGTTCCTCGTTCGCATACTTCCGCGGTACTCGCAGAAGAGCGTTGTATCGATTGCGAGAACGTTTCTCATGCTCGATATTGTTTTCCGCTATGTATCTTCTATGGGTCATTATTATCCCCTCCTAAAAATAAAGGTTGGTGGATTACTCCACCCGGATTATCCTCCCATCCCATCCCGTGAATCCATGTCCGGCATAGGCGAGCTCAGGGACCGGATGCCCTCGTAACAACTTGAGCTGCATGATCGCTGCTGCAAGAGTCATGTCCTGACCGCTCTGGATATCTGAAAAGAGATCGTTGTATGCCTCGATTCCATCCCAGACCCGTCGCGGGATGTATGGGAAGTCAGGTGTGTCTTCGCTGTCGAGCTCGACGACGAGAAATTTCCCTTCGACGTCTGATATTGCAAGCATCGTTAGATCTTCCATCTCGTAGCAGTCTGTCAGATCGTCTACGTCTGTCAGATGCTCAGACTTCCAGAATCCATCTTCCCAATCGTCCGGAGTGCGAACCTCGTCATCGCACTCTCTATTATAATACAATTTCGCCATTTTTCTCACACTCCTATATCCAGTTCCGGACTCGCCATAATCCGGTCCGCCGCTGTCTGTACGTTCGCTGCTGCTGCGCCATGCAGTCTGTAGCCAATCTCAAGTATTGAGTCGATCCCGCCTCTGCGTGCGTTGCGGGAGAGTTCGCTATCTGTCATGCTTGAGATCATCTCAAGCTCATTCATATTCTTAAATCTGTTTCGGTTTGTAGCCATTGCAGTCATCTCCGTTTTGCCGCTGGTCGTTGCGACAGTTATACATCGTACTTCATCGTATATAAAGGTTTGCACAGACTATGCGTCTGTGTCGGGGCGGGGCTTTGCCCGCCCGTCGGTCTCTTCAGTCGGTTTGCTCACAGGGAACAGGACAGCCTCCTTGCGGGCTGCATAAGGCGATCTCTTCTTCGTCACGATCATTCCTCCCGGATCTTCACGATGTCACCAAAACGCTCGACAGCGTCATTGATGCGAGTCTTCGCTCCGAGGTACATTCCCTCCGGATCGTCTTCTGCGAATGACCCGGGATAGATGTCGATCACGAGCCGCTTTGCCTCTGAGTGGTGGATCTCGTAATTATCTGGTGTTGTCTTCTTCAGCCAGCCCGCCGCCTGCATACGGGATATGTGATGGTCGACTGACTGCCGATGCTTCACACCGAGATCCTTGAGGATCCCGGTCAGCTCGGTCTTCGTCGTCTTCAAGTGCAGGTATAACGCCGCTGCTACCTTGCCGCAGCGAATTGATTGTTGTTCTGGCATGTTATTCCCCTTCCTCTTCAGTCTTCCAGAAGCCGTAGCAGGCACCGTCGCCTTCCTGCGTTCCGAAGTGCAGTCCTTCCGGTGCGATCTCGTCGAGGTAGTCACATATATCCTCGAAGATCTCCGACTGCTCATCCTCGTCTGCTTCCTCGAACTCTTCGAGCATTTTCTCCGGTAGTATGTCCTCGATTCCTGCCACGATGTCTTCGAGCTTGCATGAATCAGAAGAGGTTGCACCGGCTTTGACCATTTGAGAGATCTTGTACATTTGGTTCTCCTTGACTTCGTCCATCAGTGACTTTGCGATCTCGTACCAATCGACTTCGCCGAATGAGGCGGTCAACAGATCAGACCAGACACCCGTTAGCTCTGGCATTGCATCCCGGAAGTCGTTTTTCATCCGGTCCGCGAGGTCTGATTCACTGGTGGCGTTCTTCGCTGCATCAAGCCAGAATTGCTGTGATGCCTGTTCGTTGTCGATCCACAGGTTTGCGTTCCACGTCTCGTAGTTCGACCATCCTTGATATCCGGTTTCTTCTGCCATAATTGATTCGTCTCCTTGCCAACGTGGGCATGCACCGACCAACCTGTGGGGTTGATGCAAGCGTGACTTGCCATCGGTGCGACTGTACTACACGTCGATCATTGTGAGGGGGAGTCCTCGGATGTGGATCAGGTCGATTGCGTGGGCGGTTCCCCCTGGCGAACCATTCCACACTGCCACAGCCACGTCCGCATTCTTCACCATCACTGCATTCCGCAGAAGGAACGCATCCTTCGACGGGCGATCCGCACAGAAGAACACTGATTCGCACTGATGAATCATGGAGCGATACATCCTCTTTGCGTGGTCGGGCCACCTGGATTCCTGACCGTAGAAGGGGACGTACGCGTGGACCGGGATCCCCAATTCGAAAGCGATCTCTGCGAACAATTGATCGACCCCCTGGGCCATTCCGCAGACTAGCACGTCTTCTAATGGGTTGAGGGCGGCGATAATCCGACGTGCCTCCTGTTCGATGTGCCGCACGGCGGCCGAGTCCATCGCATAGCCGCCAAGTTTGCCAGGGCGGTGACCGGTGATCATGGCACGCATGTTATGCGCCCCCGTGGTCGTGCGTCTTGTGCCTATAATTGCAGTACAACCTCGCCGTCAGGCGGGAAATTTTTTTTCGACTTATATATAAGTCCCTGAATACATTGGATGACGCATGGCGTAATGGGGGGCTCATGATCATTGCCCCCCGGTCATCTCAGCCAGGAATCGTTCCGCGTTTGAGATCGCCATGACTTCACGTGGCGTTGCTCGCTGCGTCTCTGCGATTGCTGCCCTTAGCTGCTCGCTGTGTTGCTCTCTCTGCTTGCGTTGCTGTGCTGCATTGCGTTGTCGATCGTCTGCGTCTCGCTTCAGTTGCGCTGCTTCGCGATATGATTGCAGGCCAATTAAAAATGGGTCTGCGCCCCCCATCCGGTCCGTTGGATGGGATGTCTCGAGGTGGGACGTCTCAATCATGATATGTCTTGTAGCCATAATTATAATCGCTCCGGAATCTTCAAGCTCGGTTTGAAGCTCTGCGCGTGTTGCTTCGCACAGTTGTGTATAAGACGGGGGAGTATATAAATAGTTCGGTACGGCGCAGTGGCAATCACAATATGATCGATATATGCGATTACACGAAAGGATCATGCGCAAGGCTCCATTTAGCGAAAGGATTGTTTTCTGGTCTCTGAAAAGCGATACCTTTATATACTCGCCAAGAGCGGCGAGAATCTCCTTGCCCGGCTCGCATATAATCCCTTTTTTTCGGGTCGATTTTCTTTCAACAGTTCCAAGGGGCGTTTGCGGCAGCCTGCCAGCCCCGCGATAAAAATAGTTCTTTTCTGACTTGCTAAAATACGCTGAGATTCTGCATTCGAGGATCGATTTTAAGCGTCTGTATTAACTTCGTAAGATTCTTAAAAGAGTAAATGGCAAATAACATAACGACGTGTTTACATTTAGTTTCAAACCTTATAAACCTTCTGTTAAAACTTCTTTCGACAGTGATTAAGGTCGCCCTAACCGACTTTGATCTTTTATACATTTATATTTACAAAGTGATTCCGGAGATGCACACGATCCTTTCGTGAGATGTCATTTAGCGAAAGGATCGTGCGCAGTGCTAACTTTGTAAACTTAATTACGAAGTGATAAAAGTACCCTTCGCTCCAAAGACCGCCCAGCCGATGCATCGACCCGCCCAGAGGCTCAGCATGTATGACCCTATCCTCTTCTAGTCTTATGTGGGGGGTGTGAGGGTTGGCAGCGTGACGATTCGGGTGTCGCATGACGATTTTGGCGAGGGTCCCTTTAGGGTACGCCAAAATCGTTATGCTGTCCCCGAATCGTTATGCATTGCCTGCCCTCACACCCCCCATGTAGGACACCGCCACATGTTAAGGCATATGTTAAGTTCTTTTGAAAATCGTAGGGGGGAGGGATGGGCTTGAGGGGGTACCTGCTATTTTCAAAAGTCGCTCTTGCCTTAACATGTGGCGGTCGGAGTCTGGATAGCTCGACCACGTCCTAAAAAACATATTTGGGCAGTTTACTGCCCGATTTTTTAGGTCGTGTGCAACCTAGTAGTAGGAGTGAGACCACGTGAATGTTGACTGTCTTGG